>CAFAAB010000002.1_pt1 | contig 22916 bp, 24 predicted proteins | sample 7267201 | NCBI WGS metagenome assembly CAFAAB01 (sample SAMEA6813975, study PRJEB35770) | uncultured Acidimicrobiaceae bacterium | biome: Freshwater; feature: Freshwater reservoir; material: water | place: Czech Republic | collected 2016-08-15 | depth 30m m
AGCCAAGAAAATTACACAATCAATCAGACGCCCACGGGTGATTTGCTCGTTGTCGAGAACTTAACGACGACTTTCCATACGGCGCGTGGACCACTACCCGCCGTTGGTGGAGTGAGCTTCCGACTAGGTGCCAATGAAACTCTGGGTGTCGTTGGCGAGTCAGGCTCAGGCAAGACCGTGCTCAGTCGCACCATTATGGGACTCCAGCCACGAACCAACGTTGAGGTGGGAGGCTCCGTGCTTCTCGATGGTCACCAAATTGTTGGGGCGACAGACGAGGATCTCCGCGACATATGGGGAACCAAGGTCGCGATGATTTTCCAAGACCCTATGACGTCGCTCAACCCGGTGACCAAGATTGGCAAGCAGATCGGCGAGTCCCTGCAGGTCCGCCTTGGAATGAACAAGGCCGAGGCCAAGGCGCGGGCGATCGAGCTGCTCACACTCGTTGGCATTCCTTCGCCAGAAGAGCGTTACGAGGCCTACCCGACCCAGCTGTCGGGTGGTATGCGTCAGCGCGTAATGATTGCCATTGCTCTGGCATGCAACCCCACTCTGTTGCTCGCTGACGAACCCACAACGGGTCTCGACGTAACCATCCAGGCCCAGATTCTCAACCTTCTCGACGAGCTACAGCTCAAGATGAAGATGAGCGTCGTCCTCGTTACCCATGACCTTGGTGTCGTAGCCACACGAACCGACCGCATCATCGTCATGTATGCCGGACGCATTGTTGAAATGGGCACGACCAAAGAAGTCTTCCGCGACCACCGTATGCCGTACACCCGCGCACTTTTGGAGTCGACACCTCGGGTTTCCAACCCCAGTCACACGCGCCTCCAAACCATTCCAGGTCGACCACCAAACCTTCTCAAGCTCACCGAGGGTTGCGCCTTTGCACCGCGGTGCAGTCGTGCCCTCGAGAAGTGCTCCCAAGTGCGCCCGGATCTGGAGCCAACTGGCACAGACGGCCATTATTTCGCCTGCTGGAACCCCTTGGACGCCCAGAGCGCCCCTGTAACAATCGCCACAGGCTCCACTAAAGAATTTGGAGAAGACAATGTCCGAGGCTAATAAAAAAGTCGTTCTGTCTGTTAAGAACCTGGAAGTCACGTTCCGCAAGGGTCGCCAGCGCGTCAGTGCTGTCGCCGGCATTTCTTTTGACCTCTACGAGGGTGAGACTCTTGGTCTCGTAGGCGAATCTGGTTGCGGAAAATCAACTACTGGTCGCGCCTTAATGCAGATTGTTCCATCAACTGGTGGCCAGATATTCGTCGACGGTGATGAACTCACGAGTCTGAAGAAGGAAGAAGCCCGTAATCTTCGCCGCAAGATGCAGATGATCTTCCAAGACCCGATTAGTTCGCTCAACCCACGACGACGCGTCAAGGACATTGTTGCCGAACCACTGGACTGCTGGAAAACTGCAAAAGGTGCCGAGCGCGATGCAATCGTGTCCGACCTTCTCAACCAGGTAGGAATCGACCCGGCCGTCTATGGCAATCGTTACGCACGCCAATTCTCGGGTGGTCAATGCCAGCGGATTTCAATCGCTCGTTCACTTGCGATGCGTCCCCGACTCTTGATTTGCGATGAAGTCGTATCAGCACTAGACGTCTCAATTCAGGCGCAGATTCTCAACCTGCTGGAGGACCTGAAAAAGGAGTATGGATTGACCATGCTCTTCATCGCCCACGACCTAGCGGTTGTGAAGAACATCTCCGACCGGGTGGCCGTTATGTATCTCGGCAAGCTTTGTGAGATTGGCCCTAGCGACACCCTGTATGCCACCCCGGCACACCCGTACACCTCTTTCTTGTTGGGCGCAGCCCTAGAGGCCGATCCTGAGATTCAGCAGAATCACGCGACATTGGGTGGTGAGCCACCAAGCCCCCTCAACCCACCTAGCGGCTGCCGATTCCGGACTCGCTGCCCCTTCGCTACGGAGAAGTGTGCCGCTGAAGAGCCGCAGTTGCGCGACATTGGGTCCGGCCATCAGGTTGCCTGCCACTACCCACTCGTTGGTGCGAATCAGTAACTAGATACAAAAAAATCCCCCCGACTCTAAGGTCGGGGGGATTTTTCTTTGTCGCTCTATTCAGCGGCTGGAGTTTCTTCTGTTGATGCCTCTTCCACAGGTGCAGTCTCAGCGGCACCCTCAACTGCTGGTGCCTCCACTGCGAACTCAGCCCATGCGGCCTGAGCCTCTGTCTCTGGAGTGAATTCACCGTAGTTGATACCGCCGATGTAGTTACCTTCAGCGTCGTAGGCGTGTGAACCGAAGGCTTCACGGTATTCCTCTGAGACTTCCCCACCGTCGGCTGCGCCCTTGATGGACAGACTGATGCGGCGACGCTGGGTGTCCAGCTCGATGATCTTGACCCACAACTCTTCACCGACAGCAACGACTTGGTCCGGAGACTCAACGTGGTGCGCTGCGATTTCTGAGATGTGTACGAGACCTTCAATACCCTCGCCCACCTGGACAAACACACCAAACGGAACGAGCTTGGTGATACGGCCATAAACCAACTGATTGACAGCGTGGCCGTCGGCAAAGACCTGCCAGGGGTCGCTCTGCGTCTTACGGAGGGACAGGCTGATGCGTTCCTTGGAGTAGTCGACTTCCATGACCTCAACCTCAACCTCGTCACCAACCGCCACAACCTGGCTGGGGTGCTCGATGTGGTTCCAGCTGAGCTCGGAAACGTGGATAAGTCCGTCCATACCACCAAGGTCCACGAATGCACCGAAGTTGACCACGGATGAAATGTGGCCACGGCGGCGCTCACCGGGCTTGAGATTGGTGAGGAAGTCGCCACGCTGTTCCTTCTGGCTCTCTTCGAGCCAGGCACGGCGTGAAAGCACCACGTTGTTACGGTTGCGGTCGAGTTCAATGATCCGCGCCTCAACGGTCTTGCCGATGTAGGGCTGGAGATCACGAACACGACGTTGCTCTACGAGCGATGCGGGGAGGAAGCCTCGAAGACCGATGTCTACGATCAGACCACCCTTAACAACCTCAATAACGAGGCCGGAAACGACCTGGTTACGGTTCTTGAGATCTTCAATGTTGGCCCAAGCCTTCTCGTACTGAGCGCGCTTCTTGGACAGGACCAGACGGCCTTCCTTGTCTTCCTTTTGGAGGACGAGAGCTTCGATTTCTTCACCAATTGAGACAATCTCAGAGGGATTGACATCGTTACGGATGGAGAGTTCGCGGGAAGGGATTACACCTTCGGACTTAAAGCCAATGTCGAGGAGCACTTCATCGCGGTCAATTTTGACCACAATGCCTTTTACAAGGTCACCATCTTCGAATTCCAGAATGGTGTCGCCTACAACAGTGGCTAGATCAGTTCCAACCATGTTGTCTTCAGTGACAACCCGGGGAACGTAGTTACCTTCGGAATCGAAGGTTCCCATTGGGACCTTCGAAAGAAGGCCGGAAATTTCAGTCATTACAATCCTTACAGCTTGGCCACACCGGGGCCGTCTCGGCTACAGAGCTGAACTACCGGCGTTAGTTCAGAAGTGCCAGCCTACCAGCGGTTTCGGGTCTATTTAGCCGTGGACCAGTTAGTGCCCCAGTTGAGAGATATCTCCAGTGGAACCGACAGGCTGGCTGCTCCGGTCAAAGCCGAGCGGACAATCTCGGTCACGGCCGAGTGCTCGGATTCGGGCGATTCGACAACGACTTCATCGTGAACCTGAAGAACTAGCCTCGACATCAATCCTGCGGACGAAAGACCCTGATCAAGGCGTACAAGGGCGTATTTAAAGATGTCAGCAGCCAGACCTTGAATACCGGCATTCATAGCCTGGCGCTCTGCGGCGGCCTTTTGTGGGCCCACGGCCGTCGCAAGATCGGGGAACGGTCGAATCCGACCGAATTCAGTCCGTGAGAATCCCTGGGCACGCACTTCGCGAACCGCACGCTCCGTATAGGCCTTCAGGCTCGGGAAGCCTTCGAAATACTGATTCATGATGGCCTTGGCGTCCCCCACCGAAATCCCGAGCCGCTGTGAGAGCCCAAAAGCCTCCATGCCGTAGGCCAGTCCATAGGAGACAGCCTTAGCCTGCTCACGTTGGTCCTTCGTAACGTCTCCTAAGTCGGTGTCAAAGACGACTGCCGCGATGGCTGTGTGTACGTCCTGGGCGCTCTCAAACGCCTCCAGAAGCCCTGGATCCTGTGAGAGGTGGGCCAGAATACGCAACTCGATCTGGTTGTAGTCAGCCACCAGGAATGTCCATCCCTCTCGCGGGACGAACGCGGTGCGCAACCGACGACCCTCTTCGCTGCGAACGGGGATGTTATGGAGATTGGGGGCTTCCGACGAAAGGCGCCCCGTACGGGCCACCGTTTGATGGAACGTCGCGTGGATTCGTTCATCGACGGCCACTGTGGCGATAAGTGGAGCGCCGTACGTACCGCGCAGTTTGTCCAGTTCGCGAAACCGCAAGATCTCCGGGACGATGGCGTGTTCGTCAATAATGGCTTCGAGACTCGTGGCATCAGTCGAGAAACCAGATTTAATCTTTTTTGTCGGAGTTAGTCCGAGCTCCTCGAACAGTACGGTTTGTAGTTGCGCCGGGGAGTTCACCTTGAACTCATGTCCCGCGATCTCTTGGATCTTGGCGTCCAGTCGAACAACTTCATGCCCAAAACCCTCCGCAATAGAAACGAGCAGATTGCGATCGACGCGTATGCCGAGAACCTCCATGCGGGCGAGCACGGCGACGAGGGGCAACTCGATATCGAAATACACCCGACCAAGTTGATTCTCTTCAATAGCTGCTTGCATCACTTCGTTGAGCTGAATGCTGTGCGCTAAACGTGTGGCGAGAATCTCATCGGTACTTTCAGCGTCGAAGAGCGAGACGGGGGCGTTCGAAACCACAACGCCGAGGTGCTGGGTCAGAAGTGCTTCGAGGGTGTAGGCCCCCGAGGCCGAATCGATGAGATAGCCGGCAATGGTGGTATCCCAGAGTGGGGCGCCCAGATCAACGTCCATCTCCCCCAGGGTCCGATACAAACCCTTTAAATCGTGGCCACCGAGTCTGACGCCGGCCAGTGTGGGGGCAACGGCGGCCAGGTCGCCAATGAATACTGACGCCAAACCTCTGTCGGTAACGGCGATTCGAGTCCCGGCCCAGGCCACAATCGCACCGGCTTCAAAGTCGAGCTTGGCGATAGATGAGACGACTTCTAGTGGCTTCACCTCTACAGTCGAGACATTGACCGTTGGCTCCTCAAAGCCCCCAGGTTGTCCGAGAAGACCTTCATTGATGATGCGGTCATAACGCGACTTCATCGCGTTCATCTCAAATCGCTCAAAGAAGGCGTTTATTGCCGCACGATCCCAATCTCCCAGGTGGAACCTTTCGGGCTGCACATCAATCGGAACACTACGAACTAGGCGCATCACTTCTAAATTTGAGCGGGCCAAAAGTTCGTTGTTCTCCATATTCTCCCGAAGCTTGGGAGTCATGGTGCTCGTTGCTGCAAAAATCGCATCAAAGTCTGGATGTTCGGCGAGGAGCTTGGCGGCCGTCTTCTCGCCAACACCCGGGACCCCTGGCAAATTATCTGAGGGATCTCCTCGTAGGGCCGCAAGCATCGGATATCTCGCTGGCTCCACGCCACAGCGAGCGAATATCCCGGCTTCGTCATAGAGGTCGTAGTCCGACACGCCTCGCTTGTTATAGAGAACGCGAATATACGGATCCTCCACTAACTGGAATGAATCACGATCACCGGTCACAACCACTGTTGGAATGCCATTGTCACGGCCCCACGTCGCCAACGTGGCCAGAACGTCGTCAGCCTCGAAGCCAGGAACCCCAATCACGGGAATCCCGAGTACCTCGCAGAAATTGCGGATCAGATCAAACTGATGGTCGAGCTCTTCGGGCGTTTCCGCCCGACCCCCTTTGTAGTCAACGGCCATCTCGTCACGGAACGTGCCACCGGGGAGATCAAAAGCCACCACCAGGGCTCTAGGTGTCTGTGACTTAATCAACGTATTCAACATTGATGCGAATCCGTGCAGGGCGTTTGTTACTAAACCCTCCGATGTTGCGATGTCAGTAGAAAGTGCGTAAAACGCTCGGAACGCGAGCGACATGCCGTCCAGTAGCAAGAGTGGACGCTCATCCTCCTGCTTACTCAACGTGGGAGCCCGCGATGATCTCTTGGGCTACGTCACGCATGCGCCGTCGAGACTTCATGGCCGACTGCTGAATGAGTTCAAACGCTTCGCTCTCGGCTAAGCCTTTAACCGCCATGAGGTGCTCTTTAGCCTGTTGCACCATTTCTCGAGTTTCAATCTTGTCGTCAACCACTGGAGACTCGGGTGACTCGACATTCAGTGGTTCAGGCTTGTTCAAAATGGAAGCCAACTTTGGGAGCAACTCCGCGCTCCGGAAGGGCTTCACGAGGTAGGCCGACACACCGGCGTCCCGTGCCTTCTCGATTAACTCACGCTGGGAGAATGCAGTCAACAAAACTACGGTCGTGGGCAATGACTCCACGAGACGGGCCACCTCGATACCGTCCAGACCTGGCATCTTGACGTCCAACAGAGCTAGGTCTGGGAGGAGGTCTCGAATCATCTCGGCCGCGTCGTCACCGCGTGCTGCCTCGCCGACTACGTCATAGCCGGCCGACTCCAAGATCTCTTTCAAATCCAAGCGAATAATCGATTCATCATCAGCAATAACAACACGTGTACTCATGACACCACCTTGGGTTCCCATTCGATCATCAAGTTTTCCAACAATTTCTCCAACTGCTGCTTACGGCCTCGCTGCTCCGCAATAGCTGCTTTGGCTATATCGCATTGTCGTTCAATGCCAGAAAGGTCGGCGGTGGCTTGAGGAGTCTCGCTCACTAGAGCACGGACATGGAGATCCTCGCGCATCTCCTCCCAGACGGTCAACTGCTCAACGAGAGTTCTAATCTGCTCATCGGTAGCGATTATGTCCCGAGTGGCCTCTTCAACCTGTTTGGCGACGCGCACCTGCTTCATGGGGCAATTCTACGCTCACGAGCCGCCATAAACACCGACCACCGACCACTCGTTTGCCAGTACGGCGTTGCGCACCTTCTCAAAATCAAGAGGCGTTACAACTCGACCATCCAAGAGGATGTCACTCGGGCCAAGGTGGAACTGGTCCACGAGTTCGGCGTTGGCAAAACGGCCCAAGGCCGTCTCGAAAAACCCCCCTATGTATGGCTGCAGACCGTGTTCCAGCGCTTGTTCAATCATCGTGCGCGCGATCGAGCGACCACCCACCCTGGCTGGCTTAACACAAACCACTGACGCTGCTGTGTAGCGCACCACATTTCGGATGTCCTGCATCGAACGTATGGACTCGTCGAGGGATAGTCGAACACCGGAATCTTGTAGCTCATAGTGGGCGGTGTAATCCCCCACCTTGCCAATCTGTTCAACAAACGAAACTGGAGCGTGCACCGAAGCCAGCGCCACGTGCTCAAGAACCTGATCGATAGTGGGGCAACTCGCGTTGTAGTCGAGCACCACGGGACAAGTCAACCCCTGAATCGCCTCGAAGGCCCCTGAGTCAACAAACGGGCTGACTTTCAGGCGCACCAACGAAACGGAGCTTGTGACCGCGGGAATATACGGAACACCGATGAGGGAGCCAGTGGCGATGCCACTCGAAACCGATGACTCAACATTGTTTTGCTGGCGAACCTCGCCGTCATACAAGGCCCCTTCAATCAACGCCGCCGAAGCGCGACTGACCGCATCGTTACCAAAGAGCGCCGGAATCTGAGCCCAGAACGGGTGGTGGGCATTTCGAGCGCGCACGCTAAGGAATCGAGGAATTGCGATGCGTTCGAGATGTTCAAGCACCTCGGCCAGCGCCGCGTCACCATTGATACTCTGCATTTGAGGCGATATCTCGGCGACGCCAACAAAGTCACCGTCAGAAAGCGCCAACGCAATGCTTGTCCGAGATTCATGGGTCTCGACACCCGAAGGAATACTCTGAGGCAATTTCCGCTCAAAAACTGACAACTGTGCCTTCACAAACAGCCACCTTAGAACGAATGCTAACTTTGTGTTCCTGCCCGGATGGCGGAATGGCAGACGCAGGGGACTCAAAATCCCCCGATCGCAAGGTCGTGTGGGTTCAAGTCCCACTCCGGGCACCACTACGGTTATGACTATGTCCCCAGTTCGAGACACCTCGGTCGTTGCACTCTTCCCCGGTCAGGGCGCTTTGACCTCTGGAGCCGGTCTGCCGTGGGCAGGTATTCCTAGTTGGGACCTTGTAACTGCCATTTCAGAAGTGACGAATGTGGACGTCGCTCACATACTTCTAACGGCTGATCACGAGGAAGTTGTTCGCACCGATAACGCACAACTTGCGACATACGCCCTCTCTCTCGTCGGTTGGCATGCGTACCTCGAAACCAACAGCCCTCCAGGGTTGTTCCTTGGGCACAGTCTTGGTGAGTTCACGGCTCTCGTCGCTGCTGGCGTACTGGACTACGTTGCTGGCGCTCGCCTCGTCTGCGCTCGCGGCCGAGCCATGCAACAGGCTAACGAAGAACACCCAGGCACCATGGCGGCCCTTATGGGCGGGGACGACAAAGCTCTAGTTCGACTTAGCGAGATCAACAATCTGTGGCTCGCCAACTTCAACGGCGAAGGTCAGACCGTGGTCTCCGGCACACTGGAAGCCATCGAGGAGCTCGAGCAACGTGGCCGGGAATTGGGATGGCGCCGTGTAACGCGACTCAAGGTCGGTGGTGCCTTTCACTCCCCCCTCATGGCAACGGCGCAAGAGGAGCTTGACCGGGTGCTCGCCGCGACTGACTTTCTAGAGACTGACGCGCAAGTCTTCGCCAACGTTGACGGATTGCCACGTCATGGCGGTGACGCTTGGCGTTCCTTGCTCTCGAGACAGCTCACCGAACCTGTGCAGTTCCTGCGATCAGTGGTGGCGTTGCCGGATTCAGCGAGTCAAACAGTCGAGATGCCGCCGGGTTCTGTGCTCACCGGTCTGACTAAACGTATTCGATCATTCGCAGAGCAGCACATTGCCGAACCTCGAGAGGACCAATCATGAGTCGAGTTGTCGTAGTCACGGGAGCCAGTCGTGGAATCGGAGCCGCCACTGCCGCTGCCTTTGTGGAACTGGGCGACACGGTCGTCGCGATTTCTCGCAGCGGGGTGGCCCCCAACGGGGTTGCTAAATCACTCGCGATTGACGTCGCCGATGGCGCGGCCCTCAAAGAAGCCTGTGAAGGGATTGTCGATGAATTCGGCCCCATCGAGGTCTTGGTCGCTAATGCTGGAATAACTCGCGACGGCCTCGCCTTGCGAATGTCTACCGAGCAGTGGCGCGAGGTGTTATCTATCAATCTCGACGGGGGGTTCTACAGCGCGCAGGCTGCCATGGGCTCCATGATCAAGAATCGGAAAGGTTCAATCATCTTCATAGGCTCGGTCTCACCATTTCTGGGTATCCCCGGTCAAGCGAACTACGCAGCGGCTAAGGCTGGACTTGTGGGGCTCGCTCGTTCACTTGCCACCGAATTAGCCCGTCGCAATATCACCGTCAATGTGATCGCACCGGGGTTTATCGACACTGAGATGACCGCTGAACTTGGTGCTGGCCTCGACGCCATTCTTTCTCGGATTCCGGCCAGCCGTATCGGTCAACCCGAGGAGATTGCCCAAGTGGCCATATTCTTGGCCTCGGAGCAGGCTCGATACATCACTGGCGCCGTTCTACCCGTAGACGGTGGCTTAGGCATGGGCCTCTAACTACCGTTGAGCCCAGACAGAAACTACGATGAGACAAACGAAGGAGCAGTAATGGACCGCGCAGAAGCCCTTGAAAAGTTCAACCAGCACGCCGTAGATGTACTTGCGGTCGAAGTATCTCAGTTGACCCTTGACGCGACATTTGGCGACGATCTCGGAGCCGACAGTCTTGACCTTGTGGAATTGGTTATGGCACTCGAAGAAGAGTTCGATGTTGAGGTCGGCGAAGACGAATTGAAAGACATTCGGACCGTCGGCCAAGCCTTCGAGCTTATTTTCGCGAAGCTCTAGTGCTACTGGGATTCAATCCCGACTCCCCCATCGAGGGTCGCCGTGTCGTTGTGACGGGTATCGGTGCCACCACCTGTGCTGGGACCGGCACCCAGGCGCTCTGGCAGGCGTTGCTTTCAGGATTGACGCCTAACGATCGACATGTACCAACTTTTGACGCTTCGCATCTCGGGGGGCCCAAGGAGCTCCGTCGGCTCGACCCCTTCACGCTCTTTGCCCTGGCAGCCGCCGATGAGGCCTGGACGCAATCGGGGCTAACGCCGAAATTCGGCAACGCTGCAAGCATTATTGCCACAGGTATTGGTGGCCTGCAATCCCTCACCGAACAAATCAACGTGCTCAATGAACGTGGCGCCAGCCGGATTTCGCCATTCTTGATTCCAATGATGATGCCGAATGCCGCTGCAGCTGCGGTCTCGATGCGTTTCGGCACACGTGGCCCCTGTGAAACCATCACCACAGCCTGCGCCGCGGGCACTCACGCTATTGGCTACGCCGCTCGGCTCGTGGCTTCCGGACGCGTTGACGTTGCCGTCGCCGGTGGCGCCGAAGCCGTCATTACCCCAATAAGCATCGCTGGATTTTCCAATATGACTGCGCTTTCCACGAGTGGACTTTCACGACCATTCGACGCCGACCGGGATGGTTTTGTTATGGGCGAGGGAGCCGGTGTTCTAATTCTGGAGTCCTTTGAGCACGCCCTAGCCCGAGGCGCGACAATTTTGGCTGAGATACGTGGTGCCGGATCTACGGCTGACGCCCACCATCTAACGGCGCCCGACCCAGAAGGTACCGGTGCAATTGAATGCATGCGAATAACGCTTCGCGATGCACAACTTGACCCCAATGAGATCGACCATGTCAATGCTCACGGCACATCAACACCCCTTAATGACCGTGCTGAAGGTGAGGCCATCTCGAACGTGTTTGGTGATCGACGACCACCAGTCACCTCCATTAAGGGTTACCTAGGCCATTCACTTGCTGCAGCCGGAGCCCTAGAGGCGGTCGCCTCAGTACTGACCCTGCAGCACCAGCTCATACCGGCCACGCTCGGGACTACGCATATCGATCCCGAGATTGACGTTGATGTTGTTCTAGGAGTCGCACGACCCTACGAGATACGCAATATCATTTCGAATTCGTTCGGATTCGGTGGCCATAACGGCTGCCTGGCTATCAGCCAACCGCGTTAATCGCGCTTCTCATCTCGCTGAGAAAACGTTCGACGCCGACGGGGCCCTCACCATCCAAAAGTCGCTGTACGAGCGCTGAACCAACTATTGCGCCATCGGCGAAGGTGCAGGCTGCTGCGGCCTGCTCAGGCGTGGTTATCCCAATACCGACGTAAATCGGAACCGTCGATGTTTGGCGCAGCTTCTCGACAACCAGATCACCGCGACCTTCGTCACTCGCCACTCCGGTCACTGCCATTCTGGCGGCGGCGTAGGCAAAGCCCTGAGTCTCTGACGCGAGCTGCATCGCCCGCTCTGGCGGGGTGGACAGCGCCGTCATGAGGATTGACGCGACGTCAAACTCATTACTCACTGTTCGCCACGGTGCGATTTCTTCGAGGGAGAGATCGGGAACGATCGTACCCAGGACTCCCGCTTGGTGGAGATCGCTCGCCGAGCGCTCGAGTCCGTGGTGGTGGAAAATATTGAAGTACGTCATCACAATCAGTGGGACTTCAATATCAAGAGTGTGCAGACCCTCTAGGACGCTGGTCAATGTGGTGCCTCGCCCTAATGCTCGAAGCGAGGCCTCCTGAATGACTTTGCCGTCCATGATGGGGTCCGAAAAGGGCACGCCGATCTCGATAGCGTCCGCGCCGGCAAACGCTGCCGCCTTAACACACTCAAGCCATTCATCGTCGAGCCCACCTACGAAGTAGGGAACGAGAGCTTTTCGACCGCTGTCGCGGACGGCGCGGAGCTTGACATCCAAAGTCGTCATTGCGCGCCCCGCAAGATGTCGCGTACCTGAGCCACGTCCTTGTCGCCTCGACCCGAAAGGTTCAAGAGAACCTTGGAGCCACGGGGAATGAGGGCGCCAGCTTCTCGAATAACCCAAGCCAAGGCGTGAGCTGTCTCCAGGGCGGGGATGATGCCCTCAAGACGAGAGAGCATCTGAAGTGCATCCAGGACCTCTTGGTCATTTGCCGAGTGGTACTGAGCACGTCCCGATGCCGCCAAATGGGCGTGTTCTGGACCAATCCCTGGGTAGTCCAAACCAGCTGATATCGAATGCGCCTCTTCGATTTGGCCCACTTCACTCTGGATCAGCAGGGAACGCATACCGTGAAGAACGCCGGGAGTACCAAAGCCCACAGCGGAACCACCGGCTGCTTCGACCCCTACGAGTTGACTAGTGGAGTTAGCAAAACCGGCAAACATGCCAGCAGCATTCGATCCACCACCAACGCACGCCACAACGTAATCGGGCTCGCCTATCTGTAACTCTTGAAACTGGGCGGCAGCTTCAATGCCCAAGATGCTCTGAAACTCACGGACCATCCACGGAAAAGGATGAGGGCCCATAACTGAACCCAGGCAGTAGTGGGTGTCCTCGACGCACGTCACCCATTCGCGCATCGCTTCATTAACGGCATCCTTCAGCGTCTTGGAACCACTAGTGACAGGTACAACCTTGGCGCCGAGAAGTTCCATACGAAAAACATTCAGAGATTGCCGCTGAGTATCTATCTCTCCCATGTAGACCGTGCATTCAAGACCCAATCGCGCGGCGGCGGTTGCCGAAGCCACGCCGTGTTGTCCCGCCCCAGTCTCGGCAATCATTCGAGGTTTACCCATCCGCTTAGTCAGCAGAGCCTGGCCCACGACATTATTGATCTTGTGCGAACCGGTATGGGCGAGATCTTCACGCTTTAGATAGACCTGAACGCCCAGTGCTTCGGAGAGTCTCGGACAGAAGGTGACAGGCGTGGGACGACCGCCGAACTCTTTCAGAGTGTGTTCGTACTCAGCGTGGAACGAGGGGTCAGCCCAAGCATCCTTGAAGGCCGCCTCAAGTTCCAGGCAGGCCGGAATAAGTGCCTCTGGAACGAATCGTCCGCCAAACTCGCCAAAACGCCCAGAAGCGTCGGGACTTCCCATATACGTCGTCACTAGTCCTCCTCGGACATTGGATAGTTACCTATTGAGGGTAAACGGTTGGCATAGCCCTGTCGTGCAGCTCGAATGAAATCGGCCACCAATTCTGGATCTTTGCGTCCAGCTCCGGCCTCTACGCCTGTTGACACGTCAACGCCTCGTACCGGAAGCGATCGAGCCACTTGGCCAACATTTAACGGGGTCAAACCACCCGCCGCAATGACTGGTGTGCGTAAATGAGTGCGACCGAGAGGGCCCCATTCATGGTTCTCACCACTTCCAGGATTCTCGCCATCGAGAAGAAGGAAGTCTGCGTGCGAATGATCAAAACTCCTGAGATCGGGCGACTCAGCCGGCAGGGCCTTGATAACTGTAGGAATGAAGTCCCTTAGAAAAGCAACTTCATCGGCCGACTCGAGGCCGTGCAATTGCACGGCATTCAGGCCGACCTCTTCGGCCATTTCGATAACTCTTATCTTGTTCTCATTGCGAAATACTCCAACGGCCGTTACCTCTTCTGGAAGACGCTTGACGATATCTCGTGCTTCGGCTGGCACCATCTGCCGAATTGACGGAGCAAACACAAAACCGATGGCATTCGCACCTTGACTGACACACATCAGAGCATCCGCTTCCGTAGTGATGCCACAGATTTTTATGATGAACTCTTCGGAGGCGAGCACTACTGCCGCCTTCCTATAGGGAAGCCTACGAAACTGGCGACTTCTGCCTCGGGATCACTCGACACAACAAAATTCTCACCAACCAACACTGCGTCAAAGCCCGACGCCGAAGCTCGGCGTACGGCATCCGAGGAACTAAAACCGGATTCAGCGATTGCGATCACGTCTTCAGGAAGGAATGCTGCAACTTGCTCAGCCCTCTCAACATCAACGGCAAAACTGTGTAGGTCGCGCTGATTCACACCAATTATCGTGGCTCCAATAGAAAGTGCCAGCTCGGCCTCCGCGACATCGTGCACTTCGACCAGCGCATCTATTCCGCTACTGACTGCGACCTTATGAAACTCACGCAACTCGTCTAGCGTCAGGGCGGCCACGATCAAGAGCACGGCATTCGCTCCCATTTCAACCGTGTCGAGGACATCGTTAACAGATACGGTGAAGTCCTTACGCAGAATCGGCACTTCCACTGCTGCGCGTACCAAACGCAAGTCGGCTTCTGAACCAGCAAAATGTGGGGCGTCCGTTAGCACTGAGATGGCGCTCGCTCCGCCGATCACATAGGACGCAGCGAGATGCGCAGGGTCCAAGTGTTCGCCAAGCCACCCCTTCGAGGGACTCTTACGCTTAACTTCCGCTATCACCGCATTCCCGCTGGGGCGATGCAGGCGGATTACCTCGGATAGCGATGGTCCCATCGCCGTAACCGAACGGGCCTTCCAGTCGCGAGGGTCGCTGGCCGCCCGAGCTCGATGTGCTGTCACGATCTTGTCTAGATACGTTGGCGCCATGGCCTTAGCGTACCGGCGAATCAGGCGAAATAGGTAAGTTCCGCACCTAGTGCCGACAGCGTGGAACTATCGAAACTCCGATGAGTCACACCACGCCAGTGCGTCGTACCATCGTACGAAAAGAGCGAAGAGATGCCCTGTGGGCCTTCAGGACCCACACTCTTCAGGAGAGTCGATACCGACTCGGCGTCGCCGCCGAACCCTGAAATAAAACGCCAGGGCATTGTCGCCCCTCGCGCATCGGCCCGGCCCACCAATTCCTGACCCGTGAAACAGCCCTTGGTGAAGGAGACGGTCTCATCAACAACCTGCTGCCCATAGCTATGTGGCGGTAGTCCGAAGGCCCATTCGAATGCCGATGGCCACGAATTTTCAACAAGAGACAACAATGCAAGCGGCGCTTCTGCAACACCGAGATCCTCGAATGACACATCAACCCGAAGCACAAACCGTCTAATTCTCACCAGCACATCGTCGGCGAGAGAATCCGGCACCACTAGGTCGATGTAGTCATCTTGGACTGAAATTGCTAAATCTGACAGCACTTCGCCGCTGGGCTGTAGGAGTAATGACCTTCGTTGCCCTTCGGAAATGTCCTGTGTCAGCTGTCCCTGCAGGTAGCTCAAACGATCGGCCCCCTGCACGCGTATGCGCCGCCACTTGAGAGATTCGAGCTGATTCACCCTTGAGCGCCGCCTACGGCTCGCAGAATCGCCTCCGCTTTCGCCAGGCATTCTTCGTCTTCGGCCTGGGGGTCCGAGTCCCAAACAATCCCTGCACCAGTCTGAACGGACCCTTGTCCGTCCGCGCCAATGACGAGCGTGCGGATCAGAATTGCAGCGTCGAAATTGCCCCTCGAATCGAAATAGCCCACCGCACCGCCGTATAACCCACGCTGCTGGGGCTCCATCTCGGTAATGAGTTCCATCGCACGCACCTTCGGGGCACCCGAGAGCGTTCCGGCCGGAAATGTGGCGCGCAGCACATCAACAGGATCGATGTCGTCTCGCAATTCACCCGAGACTTCAGAGGTGAGATGCATTATGTGGCTGTAAGTTTCGACGGTCATCAACTCATCGACACGAACGGTCCCATACTTCGAAACGCGTCCAATGTCATTGCGACCGAGGTCCACCAGCATGACGTGCTCGGCAATCTCCTTCGGATCCTCCTGCAGCGAAGCGGCCCGCTGAGCGTTTTCAATGTCATTAGAACCGCGTGGACGCGAACCCGCGATCGGGCGAGTCGTCACTCGACCATTTCTTACATGCACGAGAGCTTCGGGCGACGAACCAACAATTGTCAATGGCTCACCCACGACACCCTGAGACTGCACGAAGTACAGATAGCTCGAGGGATTCACTTGACGCAACACGCGATAAACCTCGAATGGGTCATGAATCACGCCCATGTCGAAACGCTGTGACAGGACAATCTGAAAGACCTCGCCCGCGGCGATTTGCTCCTTTGCTTCCCTCACCATGTTTTGAAACGATTCGGACGATACGGTTCGAGTGTGCGAAGCAATCGGGAGAGCCGAACGGTCTCGGTGCAGGCGAAGGTACTGCTCGGTCGGTTCTGAAAGCGTTTTGAGTATCTCCTCGAAGCGCAAGATAAAGGTTTCGAATTCAGTTGACTGCCGAGAGTCGGCATTAATGATGATTGTGATGGTCTGACGCCAGTGATCGAACACGAGCATCTCCCCGACGGCCATCAATAGCGCATCAGGGTGAGCGGGTCCATCGATTTTGCGACGAGGCAAATTCTCAACGGCACGCACTGAATCCCAGCCGAACACTCCCACTATGCCAGACACGAATGGAATATGTGCCGTGGCCACACCGAGAGTCGTAGCCACGCTGTGTGACTTCAAATAGTCACTGGACTTTTGGAACGGATCTTCCGTTACGTCACCTGAGAGCAAGCCTCGCGATGCCATATCGGACTCATCCTGGTATGCCACGCCGATGGCACGTAGGCCGACAAAAGAAAATCTGCCGAACCGCTGACCTTCTTCAACGGACTCCAGCAGGAACTTCTCAGGGACGTCAGCAAACCTCTCAAAAGTGCTCACCGGAGTGAGGCTGTCTGAGTGGATTTCAATCGCTATCGGAACGATGTCGTGAGAAAGTCGTTCCGAGTTGAATTTCGACGCCAGGGGCTCGAGCAGTGGACGCACTTCGGGAATCATCAGAGGTACATTCCCGTCTCTTGAGTGAGTTCATCCTTCATTACAACATGGAGATCGCGCTCACGGAGCAAGATGAAATCCTCGCCCTCAATATCTACCTCGTACCGCTCCTCGGAGCCGAACAGTACGCGGTCACCCACGCGGACACTACGAACGTGAGGGCCCACTGCTTTAACCCTGGCCCATACCAGTCGCTTGGCTACTTGTGCGGTCGCGGGAATCAAAATACCTGCACGACTGCGCCGCTCGCCATCGTCGTCTACGGCCACCAGCACACGGTCGAAGAGGACCGAAATCTTGCTGAGGGCGGGTGTCTCGGTTGTCACGCCCTAACGCTACTAGCGCCCTATGCACCAGATTGCTCGCAAAGCACAGCAAACTAGTCCGGTGACCCTGCATCATGAAATCGACACACTCACATCGTCTATGACGGAGATGAGCCAAAGAATCTCAGCACTCGTAGAGGGTGGCAAGGATCTAACCGGAGACGTCTACGTAGAGCTCGTTGCCGTTGAGCGCACTGTTGGCACGCTGGTTCGCCGCCTCGAGCGCCTCGGCAGCCGGCTCGCTTAGCCCGTAGATTGCAGACGTGAGTACTAACTGGCGATACACCGAAGGCCTCAGTCCGGACGAGCGCCTCGCCATCCTCGGGCTCATCAATCGCCTCGATACGTCGCTCGGTCGTGAGGCCATCGATGAAAACCGACGTCGCCTAGTGCAGCACAATCTGCCTGGTCACTTTTGGGTCCAAATCGATGCTGATGTGCCTGTTGGATTCGCAAACGTTGACCTCACCTCGCATCCAAGTGTCGAGATGGCTGGCGGTGGGTTCGACGCCGACTTGTGCGAACTAATTGCGCAGGAGCACCCTTCCTTTGATTGGTGGCTGCGTGACACCCATGACGACCATCAGTCGCAAAATCAAGTAAGAGCACTTAGGTACATGGAAAGCGACAATGTCCATGTCACTCTCGACTTGCCGACGATTGAGGTTCAAAGCTTCCGACCCGACCTCGATGCCGAGCGTTGGCTGATTCAGAACAATGCGGCATTTGCCAGCCACCCCGAACAGGGAACTTGGGACCTAGAAACCCTGCGATTTCGGATAGCTGAACCGTGGTTTGACCCGTCTGGCTTTCTTTTGCTCCTCGAGGGACAGGTACTCGTTGCCTCTTGTTGGACCAAGATTCACGAGTTTAACACGGTCCGTACGGGAGAAATTTATGTGATCTCCGTACACCCAGGCCACCAAGGCAAGGGGCTCGGTGCCGCCGCACTTCAATTAGGACTGCAGTCCATTCACTCACGCGGCGTACATCGCGCCTCGCTGTACGTCGATGACTCCAACGAGGCCGCAATCGCCATGTACAAAAAGCACGGCTTTCGAACGATCAGAATGGACCGAGTACTGCGGATTACTCGCTAGCCAACGAAGTGACCGACTAAGTAAGTCACCCCGGCTGCAAATCCCGAAATTAGTAAGAACCGCGATGCTGAGCGAATGACGCCGCGACCAGTCAGACGACCGATTCCCCCACCCAAAAGCACCGCCGAGGCTGCACCCAGGCCTACAGAGATATCAATCGGCTTGCCACTCGACGTAACCAGCCAGGGAACGAGAGGAATCATTGCTCCAAATGCGAAGGCCACTAGAGAACCGGTAGCTGCGCGCCATGGCGAACCTACCGAAGATGGGTCAATTCCTAGCTCTTCACGTGTGTGAGTTATGAGCGCCAACTCTGGATCTTTCATAAGCTCATCAGCCAACTTGCCAGCCAAATCTGGATCTACGCCTCGAGCCTCGAAGAGCTCAACGAGCTCTAGGCGTTCTTCCACTGGTGACTCCGCCAGGCTCCGACGCTCGATCTCAATTTCACGTTCAAAAAGTTCCTTTTGTGCGCGTACTGACAAGTACTCACCGCTGGCCATTGAGAAGCCACCGGCGACGAGTCCCGCGATACCAGCCAGGCGAATCGCGTCGTGCGTCGCAGAGTGGGAGCCGGCGATACCAAGCATCAGCGACACATTGGTGACGAGTCCGTCGGCCATTCCAAAGATTGAGGCGCGAGCCCATCCATCGGCTAGTTGACGGTGTTGTTCTACATGTTTCTCGACCATATATTGAGGCTACCCGAGCAAATCTTTCCAAGACCGGTAGAGTGCTACGAAGGAGGTAGTTATGGCTACGCACGTTGAGAGTATGGACGCTTACAAGGCACTAGTTGGGACCCATTTGGGCTATTCCGACTACATGACGGTGACTCAAGAACAGGTAAATTTGTTCGCGGATGCCACCGGAGACCACCAGTGGATTCACGTTGACCCCGAACGTGCCAAGTCCAGCCCCTTCGGCGGACCTATCGCCCACGGCTACCTGACCCTCTCGCTTATTCCAGTACTGATGGGTCAAGTTGTCCGCGTTGACGGAGTCACGATGGGCGTGAACTACGGAACTAACAAGGTACGTTTTCCAGCCCCAGTTCCCGTTGGGTCGGAAATTCGCCTCGGCGCCTCGGTGGCTGTGGTCGAAGAGATTGCTGGCGGGATCCAGGTCGCCCTTGACGTCACTATCGAGGTCAAAGACGCACCGAAGCCTTCGTGCGTAGCGCAAGTTGTCTTTCGCTACTACAAGTAACAGTGGCCCGCTTCGAGCTTCCTGAGGGCGAGGCGAAGACCAAGACGGTCCGTCGCATGTTCGACGCCATCGCTCCTCGGTACGAACTCGTAAATCACATAATCACCTTCGGACTTGACCGACGATGGCGCAAACGAGCGCTACGTGACGCCGCGTTGCCTACTGGGAGCAGCATTCTTGATGTCGCGGCGGGCACCGGTGACTTCTGTCGTGAGGCAAAGAAGGCTGGTCTAATCCCTTACGCCACCGATCTCAGCTTTGGCATGATGGATGCCGGAGGTGATTTCGCGCCACGCACCCAAGCCGATGCGGCGCACTTACCATTTGTCGACGGAGCCTTCGACGGCCTGACTTGCGGATATGCCCTCCGCAATTTCACGGACCTCGGCGAATCAATTCGCGAGATGGGTCGGGTCGTTCGTCCCGGAGGTCGGATTGTCTTTCTCGAAGTGGCCGAGCCAAAGGGTGGGCTCTGGAAGCTTGGTTTCACCATTTGGTTCCGAGGCGTGGTGCCTGTAATCGGAGGGTTGCTAGCCGATAGGGCTGCGTACGGCTATTTGCCTAAGTCGACGGCATATCTTCCAGCCACTAACGACATCATCCAAATGATGCGCGATGGTGGCATGTCAACCGTCAACCACCGGCTCATCCTCGGAGGTCTCTCGCAGCAGTTCACTGCGACGAAAGCGCTATGAGGATTAATGCCACGCGCGTCTCGAAAGAGTTGGTCAACCGTGCAATAGAGCATGCCACTCAAGACGGCTGGCTCGTTCAAGATGGTTCTTCGCTTCGCTGTGGCTTCGGGAAACCACTGGCAACTCGTCGCTTCGACGCACTTGGGGAACTGCCGGTGGCAATGGATATCTTCCAAGGCTTGGAGATGCCGGACCACTCTCTTTTGACGGCCTTCGCTACCATCCCCTTCGATCGAACTACTGAGTTTGACGTCGTAGTACCAAGGTTCCAGGTGATCACTGATGACAACGACGCCTATTGGTTCTTAGCCCCAGCAGACGAAACATGGGACGACGCCAACGAGCAGCCCCGCCCGTCTCTACTCCCCAAGCAGGTCAGCTTCCTCTACTCGCCTTCTCCTGATCGCTATGCCGCCGCGGTGGCAGAGGCCGTAGAGAGACTACGGGAAGGGATTCTTCAAAAGGTTGTTCTTGCCCGGAGCTGTCAGGGTGAGCTGTCGGCTGACATCAACACCTCGGCTATTGCCACCCGGCTGCATCATCTTGAGCCAACCTGCACCATCTACGCCATGCCCACTACTGACGGCCGACGCTTCACAGGAGCTAGCCCCGAACTTCTGGTATCCAAATTTGGCAGGACTGTTCGTTGTCACCCACTCGCTGGAACCATCAGCACCGAAGGTATGACAGACACCACGGCCTATACCAAATGGTTGCATGGATCGCCGAAGAACCGAGTTGAACACCGAATCGTCGTCGACGAAATTGTCACGCACCTCTCCGAGCTCTGTGAATCCGTCGACGCTGAAAGCGAACCCTCCATTGTCCCGCTCCGCTCAGTCGCCCACCTCGGAACCGAAATCTCGGGTGTCGCGAGGAACGACGTGACAATTCTTGATCTAGTTTCGAACCTGCATCCGACTCCAGCAGTGGGCGGGCTTCCTCGCGAGATGGCTGAGGAGTTAATCGAGGAGCTCGAACCCTTCCGCCGAGGCGCCTACGCCGGTGCAGTTGGCTGGGTGAACTCCGCTGGCGACGGGGCCTGGTGGGTGGCCATCCGTGGCATCTTGACGAAGGGTCCCCATTTCGAAGTTTGGGCCGGTGCGGGCATCGTCATGGACTCAGACCCAATTGCCGAGCGTGAAGAGACTAAATACAAGATGGATTCAGTACTTCATGCCATCGGACTCGGGACGCTTAACTAAGGCGCGGTCCGCCAACAAGACGAGCTACGCCCCACTTGGTAACCATCCAAAGTGCCTCGGTCACAATCGCACGAGACATTTTCGATTCACCTTCGGTCCGATCGGTAAATGAGATCGGATGTTCGATAATCGACGCTCCCCCACGCCTCGCGCGGTAGGTCATCTCGATTTGAAATCCATAACCATCGGCCTTGACGTGGCTGTAATTGATCTTCTCGAGAGCACTCGCTTGGTACACGCGGTAACCAGCAGTGGAGTCAGCAACGCCGAGCCCCAGCATCATGGATGCGTAACGGTTACCACCCTTTGAGAGCAAGAGTCTGCTTGTAGACCACGATGGTATCGAGCCACCAGGAATATAACGAGATCCGATTACTACTTCATGATCAGCAGCCAGAGCCAGCATGGTTGGCAGTTCACGCGGGTCGTGTGAAAAGTCACAGTCGATTTCCACAAAAGCGTCGAAACCGTGCTCGAGACCCCATGCAAAACCAGCTCTGTAGGCGCTCCCCAGTCCACTCTTGCCTGAGCGCTTAAGAACTTCTATATTCCCTAACTCGGATCCAACTCGCTCCGCCGCATCGGCAGTACCGTCAGGACTCCCATCATCAACAACCAATAATTGCTCATTTGGGAGGATGGCACGAATCGCACGCAGCATCCGCTCGATATTTTCGATTTCGTTATACGTGGGAAGAACCACTAACGCCTTCATTTGAGCCAATCTAGTCGTAGTCTTCGGTCGTTGTGCTCTCTAGGACCCGTTGTTTGTGCAACGCTGTAGGGAGCATGCCAGAGGAAACCCCCCCAAAGCGCCGATTCAGGATTCCCCGCCAAGTGCGGAGGATATTGAGCGTGGGCGTGTTGATCTTCATTTTTGAGTATCTGGTGATTCCACAGTTCGGAACGGCCAAGAAATCCCTGCACCTTCTTAGCGATGTGAATCCAGTGCTCCTGGTACTTGCCGTCTTGGTCGAAGCGGCGGCCATCGCCTCATACTCCGAACTAACGCGGACAGTGTTTACACCTCACGCGTTAAAACGATTCGAGACAAACCGCATCAACCTCTCGACATTGGCCCTAAGTCATGTCCTTCCCGGTGGGACTGCTCCAGCCAGCGCCCTGTCTTACCGGCTCTTCAGCGAAGCTGGCGTTCCAGCCTCCACTAACGCTTTTGGTCTCGCGGCTCAAGGCAGCGGTTCGGCAGTTGTACTCAACATCATTTTCTGGATTGCCTTGGTCATCTCAATTCCTCTGCGAGGCTTCAACCCCGCCTACGGTTTCGCCGCCCTCGCTGGTGTTTTTCTAATGCTCGCCTTTTTCGGAACAATCGCACTCTTAACTCGAGGTCAACACAAAGCCGACGCCTGGCTCCGGGCCTCTGTGGGCCGGCTACCCAGGGTTAAGCCCGAGACCATCACACGACTCCTCACTCACGTCGCCGAGCGCATCACGATGCTCACGTCCAATCGAGCGATTCTTTGGACGTCTCTGGGCTGGGCCGCC
>CAFAAB010000003.1_pt1 | contig 21515 bp, 18 predicted proteins | sample 7267201 | NCBI WGS metagenome assembly CAFAAB01 (sample SAMEA6813975, study PRJEB35770) | uncultured Acidimicrobiaceae bacterium | biome: Freshwater; feature: Freshwater reservoir; material: water | place: Czech Republic | collected 2016-08-15 | depth 30m m
CACCCTCACCTGACCTTCGCCGTAGCGGTACGCATTTTCGAGAAGGTTGGTGATAACCCGCTCGAACCGCCGCCGGTCGACTGAGACGTAGCACTCACTCGTGAGCTCGGAGTGCAGATCGGTGACGGGGAGTTGGTGGCGACGGGTCGCCGACAAGACGCACTGGGTGACCAGTTCGTTGAGCGGCAGTACTTCGTTAACCAGCGTGTCCGTTCCGGCGTCGGCCTTGGCAATATCCAGGAGATCTTCGACTAGCGATTGAAAGGTCGCCACATCAGTCGTAAGTAGCGAGAGGGCCTCCCGGGCGTCGGGGTGGAGGTCGGCTTCGTGGAGCCGCAGGACTTCGGCCGACATCGCCAAAGTCGTCAAAGGCGAACGCAGTTCATGACTCACATCGCTGGCGAAGCGCGCATCTCGATCGAGACGCTGAATGAGTTGTTCAACCATCTCGTTAAAAGCGGCTGAAAGCGTGGCCACTTCACTGTGGGGCGCGTCGCTGGGTAGGCGTACGGCCAAGTCACCTTCGGCCACCAGTCGGGCCGCCTGGGCGGTGTCGGCCAAGGGGGCGAGCGCGCGACGGGTCGTCCGGCGTCCGGCGTAGGCCCCCAGACCACTGGTAAAGAGTGTCCCGAGCGCCAAGATGCCGAGGAGGCGATTCAAGGTGCCGTTCAAGTCAGCAAGCTCGCGGCGCTGGAAGTAGGTGGCACGAACGGCCGGCAGGGGGACTGCGATAATGAGGACCGGTACGTTGTGCTCGATAACGACTTGGCGAATTACTTGGGTCCCGGCCACACGAAATGCGGCGGGAATCGTTTCAGGGTCAGCCACGGTGGTGCCCTCGATCCAGGTTGATCCCAAACGGACTAGGGAAGAACTGGTGGTGGCCGCGTTTAGTGACGTGAGGAGCGAGGGGAGCGAGGCGGGCTCTTGCACCACGGCACTGCGTACGAGGGCGGCATTGACATAGGCCTGCTGGAGATCGCTGGTCTGTCGAGAAACAACGATGATGTGACGGACACCGAAGTACGTGAGACCGGCGAAGATGGTGCTCAGTACGGCCGCACCCACGGCGAAGGTCCACGTCAGCCGACCGCGCAGTGAGCGAGTGGCCATTAGAGGACCAACTTGTAACCCTGGCCACGCACCGTGAGTATGAAGGCGGGTGTCGCTGATTCGGGCTCAACCTTGGCGCGGAGGCGACGCATATGGACATCGACCAGGCGGCCATCGCCGAAGTAGTCGTAGCCCCAGACGTGCTCGAGTAGGTGTTCGCGTGACAAGACACGCCCGTTGGCCCCCGCCAGTTCTGTAAGCAGTTTGAACTCGGTGGCCGTCAGGTGAATCTCGGTACCGTCAGCTCGCAGCACGGTTCCCTCTTCGGGTGTAATTCGTAGCCCGCCCATGGTGAAGGCGGCCCGACCCGTGGGGCGACGGCGGAGGTGAGCGCGGACGCGCGCGAGGAGCTCGCGTGGCACGAAAGGCTTCTTGACATAGTCGTCGGCCCCCGCCTCAAGGCCCTCAACAACATCAGCGGTGTCGTCGCGAGCGGAAACAATGATGACGGGGATGTCAGAGGTGGCTCGAATGTGGCGGCAGGCCTCGAAACCATTGGCCCCGGGCAGCATCAAGTCGATGATGGCGATTGCTGGGGTCTGGCGGTCGAACATCGCAATGCCGTCTTCGGCACTGGCGGCAACGTCAACAATGAACTCCTCGCCTTCGAACATCAGGCGCAGCGCGGTACGGATGCGATCATCGTCTTCGATAATGAGAATCCGTGCCATGGTGCCAAATCCTACGGCCTGGCGAGAAGTGACGGGATGGGCTCGTTAGCCTTGACTCGTGTCTAGAAACGGGGTCGAACTACCAGCGCTGTGGCGTGTCGAAGGTTTTGTGACCCGCCTGCAAGCGGCCAATCGATCACCCGAGACAATGAGGGCCTACCTCGGGGACCTGGAACTATTTATCTCATGGTCGCTAGAGCAGGGCTACCAAGACCCGGGCCGAATTACGCGCAAGGAACTTCGGGACTACGTCGGCTACTTGACCCGACGTGGCGACCAGCGAACCTCAACGGCTCGACGGGTAGCGACGATTCGGAACTACTTCGCCTGGCTCGTTCACGAGAATGTCCTGGAGGCGAGCCCGGCCACGGGACTCAAGACGCCCAAGCCTCCCAAGAAACTGCCAGAGCTCGTGGTGCGCGAACAGCTCGACGAGCTACTCGATGCCGACTGGGGTGATGATGGCAAGGCAGTCCGCGATCGCGCTATCTGCGAAATTCTTTACGGGGCCGGTCTACGCGTCAGCGAACTCTGCGGTCTCGATCTCGACAGTATCGATGAGCCCTCCGGCCTTATTCGAGTCACTGGTAAGGGCAACAAGGAGCGGGTCGTCCCTCTTCATGCCACCGCCTTCGCTTCTCTCAATGTTTGGCGCAAACAGGGCCGAGCCGCCATGATGGAGACCCTCTCGCCCGGTGCGGCCCTGTTCTTCAACTCGCGAGGCAAGCGGCTGACGCCACGCGACGTGCGGCGGATACTGGACGCCCGGATTGGCCAGGGCCATATTCACCCCCACGCCCTACGCCACACCTACGCCACCCATCTCCTCGAGGGCGGGGCCGATCTGCGGGTCGTCCAAGAGCTCCTGGGTCACGAAAGTCTTACGACCACACAGATTTATACCCACGTGTCGAAATCTCGCCTCCAAAACGTGCATCGGACAACCCACCCTCGGGGGTAGGGGCCGGGTCCGACTATCATGAAAAGGCCTTCCACAAGGGAAGGTACTGAGTCTCACCCGACTTTTCGTACGGTCGTCACGCGAGTGACGTTCGGTCGGGGTGGATCAACCGAACGAAAGGAATCACCGTGGCACTTGTCACTTTGAAGGAATTGCTGGATGCCGGAGTTCACTTCGGCCACCAGACCCGTCGTTGGAACCCCAAGATGCGTCGTTTCATCTTGGGTGAGCGCAACGGCATCTACCTGATCGACCTCCGTAAGACCCTCGCGGGTATCGAAGAGAGCTACACGTTCCTTCGAGACCTCTCCGCTAAGGGCGGCATTGTCTTGTTCGTGGGCACCAAGAAGCAGACCCAGGGTCCCATCGCCGACTACGCGACAGCCTGTGGCATGCCGTATGTCAACCAGCGTTGGCTCGGTGGCATGCTCACCAACTTCACCACTGTTGTGGGCCGTGTAAAGCGCATGGTCGAACTCCGCGCCATGAACAAGGCCGGCGACTTCGAAAACATGCCGAAGCGCGAAGCCCTTCGTCACCGTCGTGAGCTCGAGAAGCTTGAGCACAACCTCGGTGGTATTTCGAGTCTCGACCGTCAGCCCGATGCCATCTTCGTTATCGACACGAAGAAGGAGCACATTGCCGTGACCGAGGCCCGCAAGCTCGGGATTCCCGTCATTGCGGTCGTCGACACCAACTGTGACCCTGACGTCATCGACTTCGTAATCCCCGGAAACGACGACGCCATCCGCGCCGGCGCGCTCTTGTGCCGACTGATGGCCGACGCCGTCGTTGAAGGTCGCTTCATTGCGGCCAACCGTCCCCGCGTGGCCGCTCCGGTCAACGCTTAATCCTGTCAACTTTCTAACAAGGAGAACAACGGTGGCTATCACCGCTAAAGACGTACAAACACTCCGTCAAGCAACGGGCGTAGGAATTCTGGACGCTAAGCGCGCCCTCGAAGAGAACAACGGTGACTTTGACGCCGCTAGCCAGTGGCTGCGCGTTCAGGGTCTCGCCTCGGCCGCTAAGCGCACCGATCGCGAAAACTCCGAAGGCGCTGTGACTGTCGTCAAGGACGGCGCACACGCCTCAATCGTCGAGCTCAAGAGTGAGACTGACTTTGTCGCCAAGTCCGACGCCTTCGTGGCCGTTGTGGACGACATGGCGGCTCAGGTGGCCGCTAATGGTGAAGGGGCGATTGCCGGCTTCAAGGACCAGCTCGAAACCATGCTGACCACCCTGAAGGAAAACATCGAAGTGGGTCGTGTTGTGCGCCTCAGCGCCGGTGCCGACGAAGTCATCGAGACCTACCTCCACCAGCAGGCCGGTCGCGGCGTTAACGCCGTCGCCGTTGTTGTCAAGGGTGGCTCATCCGAGCTCGCTCACGACATCGCCGTGCACATTGCTTTCACTAAGCCCAGCTTCTTGCGTCGCGAGGATGTCCCCGCGGCCGAAGTTGCCGCCGAGCGGGCCACCATCGAAGAGATCTCACGGAACGAAGGCAAGCCCGAAGCGGCGCTGCCCAAGATCATTGAAGGTCGCTTGAATGGTTGGTACAAGGAGCGCGTGCTCTTGGAGCAGGCCTACGTCAAGGACGAAAAGCAGACCATTACACAACTTCTCGGTAGCGCCAGCATCACGGCGTTCGCCCAGGTTGTAATCGGGGGCTAAGCAGATGCCTCGCCGGGTTGTCCTAAAGATTTCCGGCGAGGCTCTTGCTTCGTCGGCAAGCGACCAAACAATCGACGCCAAAGTTGTCGACTTTCTCGCTTCCGAAATTGCCAAGGCCACCGAATCAGGTGAGCTCGAACTAGCCCTCGTGGTTGGCGGTGGAAACATTTGGCGCGGTGCCAGTGGCGAACTAGCCGGCATGAACCGCGCTAACTCAGACATTATGGGCATGCTCGGCACCATCATTAACGCCTTGGCTCTCCAGGACGCCATTGAGAATCACGGTCGTCAGGCCCGGGTTATGACGGCCATCAATATGGACCAAGTGGCCGAGCCCTACATTCGCCGCCGCGCCGTTCGCCACCTCGAAAAGGGTCGCATCGTGATCTTCGCGGCTGGTATGGGTAATCCCTACTTCACAACCGATACTCCAGCGGCCCAGCGGGCCGCCGAGATTGAAGCCGAGATCGTTCTGAAGGGCACCCACGGCGGGATCGACGGTGTGTACACCGAAGACCCCAAGAAGAACCCCAATGCCGTCAAGTATGAGACGGTGAGCTTCGATGAGGCGATCCAGAAGGAACTACGCGTCATGGATCTCACTGCCATCACGTTCTGTAAGGACAACGACCTTCCGATTCGGGTATTTGACCTGATGAAGACGGATAATTTGCGTCGCGCCCTTGCCGGTGAAGCCGTGGGTACGCTAGTTAAGTAATGGAACACGAACTTATTGAACTCGTCCTCGCCGATACGCGTGATCGCATGGTGAAGGCCATGGATCACGTCAAGAGCGAGTTCGCCACAGTTCGGACCGGTCGGGCCAACTCGGCCCTAGTCGAGAACCTCGAAGTCGAGTACTACGGGGTGATGTCACCGCTGAAGCAGCTGGCCAACTTTTCGGTCCCTGAGCCCAGGCTGCTCGTGGTCTCACCATTCGATAAAGGTGCCATGGCCGCTATTGAAAAGGCCATCTCCAACGCCGATCTCGGGTTAAACCCTTCGAACGACGGCATTGTGATTCGTCTGAGCTTCCCCACGTTGACTGAAGAGCGCCGCAAGGACTTCGTCAAGATTGTTCGTGGGAAGGCCGAAGAAGGCAAGGTCGCTATGCGCGGTGTTCGACGCCACGCCCGCCAGGAACTAGAGAGCCTGGAAAAAGAGAAGGAAAACGGTATTTCCACTGACGACATTGAGCGAATCGAGAAGGTTCTCGACAAGATGACGCAGGACGAAGTCGCAGCAATCGAATCACTGCTGACGCATAAGGAACAGGAACTCCTTGAAGTCTGAGGGCCCCACTAGCAACGATCTTCCAACGGGGGAGATGCCAGCCATTCGGCCGGCAGACTCTCGCGTGACGATTACCGGCGCTGAAGTGGCCGCCGAGGCGGCCGGTATTCCGGTTCCCTCGCCGACCGTTGACCCCGACACGTTGTTGCCCCACTGGACCGAAGAACCGACGGGACAGATGCCGGCAGTACTTAAGCGCGACGAGCCGGTCAGTACCGATCCACTCGATCAGATTCCCGCCCCCGTGTGGCGTGAAGATGAGACCGACTACACCGTGCACGACGAGCAAATTGGTCAGATCATTGGCAACGTTGAGAGTGTTGACCCACTCGACGTTGAACTCGATGATGTCGCCGTAGCGGAAGTGCCCGTAGTCGAGGCGCCCCGGCCGACGCCATCACGCGCCGAACGTCTGCGCCAGTCCGACCAGAAGCTCTTAAAGAATCGGGCGACTCGCACCGCACCGCCCAAAGACATTCGTAAGGCGACCGTGACAGGCATTCTCGCTGCCCTCTTCGTCGTAGGTGTTTTCTTGGCGGGTCCCATTCCCGTTGTGATCTTGGTATCGGCCGCATTGGCTGCTGCCATCGCCGAAATCTTCGCGGCCTTCCGGTCGGCCGGCGCCCGTCCAGCCACACTGCTCGGCGTACTGGCGACCGTTGCGCTTGCGCTGGGTGCCTACAACCGGGGCGAAGCGGCCCTCTCGCTCGTTTCCTTTCTCTTTATCTTCGCGGTCTTCGCTTGGTATCTCGCGACGCCGACCAAGTTCGACATGTTGGACGGCTTGGGTGTGACCGTTATTGGCTACATCTGGATTGCCGTCATGGGTTCCTTCGCCATGCTGTTGATCTCACCCGTCAACTACAGGGATCGTCACGGCCTGGCGTTCTTGATGGGTGCCATCATCGTCACGGTAGCTAACGACACCGGCGCACTCTTCGTTGGAAGAATCTTCGGCCAACGCAAATTGGCCCCCACAATTTCTTCGGGCAAAACCGTCGAAGGCGCGATTGGCGGACTTCTCACGGGTCTCTTCTTCGCCGTCGTGGTCTTGCCACAAATTCACCCCTGGAATATCGGCGCGGCCGCACTGCTGGGTCTTTTGGTGGGTGTAGTCGCACCGCTGGGTGATCTCTTTGAATCACTCGTTAAGCGCACCCTCGGACTTAAGGACATGGGCGAGGTCTTGCCAGGTCACGGTGGGGTTGTGGACCGCATCGACGGACTGATCTTCGTGCTCCCTGTGACCTATTACCTGGTCAACATTCTCAACCTCGGCTAGTCATGGCCGCATCAGTCCGCTCGGTCGCGTTGCTCGGAGCCACCGGCTCCATCGGCACACAAACGCTCGATGTGCTTCGCCGTTCACCGGAGCAGTTCAAACTCGTTGCGCTGTCGGGCGGGACGCGAACGCACGAATTAATTGCCATCGCTCGTGAATTTCGCGTGCCACTTGTGGGCGTGCTTAATGAGGATGATGCACAAATCGTTGCCGCCGAACTTCCGGGCGTCGATGTAGTGGTGGGCGATGCCGGTCTCGACAGCTTGGCGCGTAGTGCTGACGTGGTGGTCAATGCGGTGGTGGGCTTTGCCGGCCTCACCGCCACGCTGGCAGCGTTGGATGCCGGCAAGCGACTGGCGTTGGCTAACAAGGAGTCGCTGGTTGCGGCTGCTCCGCTGGTCGATCAAGTACGGGCCCACCGTGATTGCGATCTCGTACCCATTGACTCTGAGCACTGCGCCATTCACCAGTGTCTGGCCGGAGCTGATGCGACCGACGGGTATCGCTCGGTGAAGCGACTGCTCCTGACGGCATCGGGCGGTCCATTTCGTACGAAGAGTTTGAGCGAACTACAGCACGTGACGAAAGCCGACGCGCTCGCCCACCCCACGTGGGCCATGGGGCCGAAAATTACAATTGACTCGTCCACGCTCATGAACAAGGGTCTCGAAGTTCTCGAGGCCGCTGCTCTCTTTGGCATCGGCGTTGATCGCATTGACGTGGTGGTTCACCCCCAGTCCATCGTTCACTCCATGGTGGAGTATGTCGACGGTTCGACGCTGGCCCAGCTGTCGCACCCCGACATGCGTTTGCCTATTGCCTACTGCCTTGGCCTACCCGAACGTCTCGACCACAGTTGGGGTGCCATCTCCTTCACTGATGCGCTGACCTTGACCTTTGAGCCACCAAATCGCCAGGCCTTTCCGGCTTTAGATTTGGCCTACGAGGCGGGACGTCGCGGGGGAGCGGCCCCGGCCTGGTTGAGTGCGGCCAATGAAGTGGCCGTCGAGGCCTTCCTGCAAGACCGCATTGTGTGGAGTGACATTATTCCAGTGGTAGCGCGCACACTCGATGCCTTTGACGGCGGACCACTGACTTGCGTGGAAGAACTTCGGGAGCACGACGGAAATTCTCGAAGGATCGCTGCCAAGATGGTCTCTGCCCTATGAGTACAGAGCCACGCGCAAGTTGGAAAGAAGTAGCGATTGCCGTAATGGTCATCGTGCTCATGATTCGACTCGGTGGCTGGCTCCTGCCGGCTGTGATCGCCGCCGTCCTTCTCATGGTTGTCGGTCACGAGCTTGGTCACTTCCTGACGGCCAAATGGACCGGCATGAAGGCCACCGAGTTCTTCGTCGGCTTCGGTCCGCGAATCTGGTCCTTTCGTCGCGGTGAGACGGAGTACGGAATCAAGGCCCTTCCGCTTGGTGGCTACGTCAAGATCACGGGAATGTCGTCCCTGGAGCAACTAGACGACAGTGACGAACCTCGGAGTTACCGTGCGCAGAGCTACCCCCGTCGCTTGCTCGTCGCCTCAGCCGGCTCCATCATGCACGTCATCATGGCGTCGCTCCTATTGATCGTCTCCTACTCAGCTCTCGGGGTTCCCGACAGTTCTAAAATTCAGATTGCCGGCTTTACAAAGTGGGACGGACATATTAAGAACGTGGCCCAGCTCGCGGGTATCCAACGCGGTGACGTCGTCGAGCGCATTTCCAATCTCACCACTGGTCGAGTCACCGATGTGCACGGTGGTTCATCGCTGATTGATGCCGTGGCGGACTCTTCAAATGAGCCGCTCGAATTGACGATTCGTCGTGATGGTGCACTCCGGACCTTCACGGTCACACCCGTCGACGGACGCACACTGCACTCTGGTGGTGTGCAACTTGTGGCGCCCACAGAGCCGGCTCATGGCTTTCTGGGCATCTCCCTCGAGAATCCCAACAAGCGCGTCGCTCCGTGGACCGCGGTTCCCACCGTGGCCACCACCGTGGGAACCATGATCAAAGACGCCACACTCTCGGTGCCCAAAATGTTCTCGCCGTCACAGCTCGGCAACCTCTTTAACAATGTGACCAACAACTCCGTTGGTCAACAGTCGGCCCAAACCGGCAATCGTCCCGTTTCGGGGGTTGGTGCGGTCCGCCTCGCGGTGGAGAGCGCACACGCCGGACCTCGTGAGTTCATTGCCCTTTTCGCGACCCTCAATATTTTCATTGGCGTACTGAACATGTTTCCGATGATGCCCTTGGACGGCGGTCTGGTGCTGGTGGCCACCTATGAACGGATTCGTACTCGCAAGGGTCAGCCTCGCTACCAGGCCGATCTCAATCGCCTGGCCCCCTTTGTTTTCCTCTTTCTGGGACTGCTGGCCTTCATCTTTCTCACCACGCTCTATCTCGACATTGTGCACCCCATAAACAACCCCTTTCAGTAGTGCGCCGGAACTCTTGAGCGACACGGCAGAATAGAACTGTGGAAGTCACCTCATCGCTCTTAACGCCCCGTCGCAAGACTCGTCAGATCTCGGTCGGCAACGTGCTCGTCGGTGGCGACGCTCCCATCACCATTCAGTCAATGACCACGACCAAGACGGCCAACGTTGACGGAACTCTGGAGCAGATTTACGCCCTAGCCGCCGCCGGTGCGGACCTTGTCCGCTGTACCTGCAACGAGCAAGAGGCCGCCGAAGGGTTGGCCCAGATTGTTCCCCGGTCGCCCGTACCGATCATTGCCGACATTCACTTTCACGTCGAGATGGCTCTCGCCGCACTAGAAGCCGGCGTGCACGGGCTTCGTCTTAACCCTGGCAACCTTCGCAAGCCCGAAGAGATCAAGCTCGTAGCCCGTGAGGCTAAAGACCGCGGTGTGCCGATTCGCATTGGCGTGAATGCGGGATCGCTTCACCCCGATCTCTACGCCAAGTACGGCGGGGCTACGCCCGAGGCTCTTGTCGAATCAGCGCAGATCGAACTGCGCTATTTCCAAGAAGTCGGTTTCGACGACGTGAAGATTTCCGTAAAGGCCTCCAGTGTGGCTCTCATGATTGCGGCCTACCGTCTCGCGAGCGCCACCTTTGACTACCCACTCCACCTCGGCGTGACCGAAGCCGGCCCTCTGCCTGGTGGGCTGCTGAAGGGCTCCGTAGGTATCGGTACCTTGCTCGCCGAGGGCATTGGCGACACCCTGCGCTACTCGCTTACCGCCGACCCAGTCGAAGAGGCCAAGGCCGGTCGCCAACTACTTGAATCGCTCGGACTCCGCGAGCGCAAGGGTCTCGATCTCATTGCCTGCCCCAGCTGCGGCCGAGCCGAAGTAGACGTGATTAAAGTCGCGAACGAAGCGCAACAGGCGCTGCAAGAACTCAACCTGCCCATCCAGGTGGCCGTGATGGGCTGTGTGGTGAATGGTCCCGGAGAAGCACGCCATGCTGACCTCGGCATTGCGGCCGGCAAAAAGCGTGGCCACCTCTTCATCAAGGGGCAGATTGTTCGTGTCGTTCCCGAGGACGAGATGGTGCAGGCCCTGGTCGATGAAGCCAAGAAGCTGGTGGCCGAAGGCGTCGAAGCTCGCCTGGCGGCTCGTGATCTCAACGCCGAGAAAGAGGCCGAGGCCGATCGCGCCCTGTTGCTCGATGCCAAGGGCGCTGATGCCAATCGCGCGAATGAAAAGATCACCGAGATTCGTCGCCGAATCAACAACGTCGAGAAGTAGGATTTCCTTCATTCACTTCGAAGGAGCACCGTGGCACAGCCAGGCGTATTGACCCCTCAAAACGAGGACTTTCCCCGTTGGTACCAAGACGTCGTAGCCAAGGCCGAAATGGCCGACAATGGCCCGGTTCGCGGCACCATGGTCATTCGTCCCTACGGCTATGCCATTTGGGAACACATTCAGTCCGAGATTGACCGACGAATCAAGGCCGCCGGAGCCGAGAACGCCTACTTCCCACTGTTTATTCCCGAGAGCTACCTGAGCCGTGAAGCCGAACACGTCGAAGGCTTTAGTCCGGAACTCGCCGTTGTGACTCACGCCGGTGGCGAGAAGCTCAGCGAGCCTGTGGTGGTTCGTCCAACTTCTGAAACCGTCATTGGTGAATTCATGGCCAAGTGGATCCAATCGCACCGTGACTTGCCATTGCTCTTAAACCAGTGGGCCAACGTAGTGCGCTGGGAACTTCGGCCCCGCATGTTTCTTCGGACCTCCGAGTTTCTCTGGCAGGAAGGCCACACGGCTCACGCTTCGTTTGAAGACGCGGCCACGTACGCCCGCAAGATTCATCACGAGGTCTACAACGACTTCATCCAAAATGTGCTCGGGGTGCAGGTCTATTTGGGCATCAAGTCCAAGAGTGAGCGATTTGCCGGTGCAACCAACACGATGACCTGCGAGGGACTCATGCGCGACGGTAAGGCGCTCCAGATGGCTACGAGTCATGAACTGGGCCAGAACTTCGCCAAGGCCTTCGACATCAAGTTCCAAGATGAGAGTGGTACGGCGGCGTATTGCTACACCACATCGTGGGGCGCCTCAACTCGTCTCATCGGTGGCCTCATCATGTCTCACGGTGACGACAATGGTCTGGTCGTGCCTCCGCGTCTCGCGCCGATCCAAGCAGTCGTTCTCGCCGTGCGCGATGAAGAGTCAGTAAATAATGCGGCCGAGGAGATCTCTCGCCAACTTCTCGCTGCTGGTATTCGTGTGCGTACCGATCACGGACGAGGCAGTTTTGGTCGCCGCGTGACTGACTGGGAGATCAAGGGCGTGCCGGTTCGCGTTGAAGTGGGGCCCCGCGACCTAGCCGAAGGTCTCGTTACCTTGGCTCGTCGCGACACGGGGGAGAAGATTCAGGTGCGACTGGAAGAAGCGCCCGCACGGATTGTCACCCTGCTCGAAGAGATCCAACAGTCAATCTTGGAAAGTTCGCGCAGCGCCCTGGCGAGCCGTACGGTCGATGTGTCGAGTATTGCCGAGGCCGCCGAAGCGGCCAACGAGGGATTTGCCCGTCTCGGTTGGGACCTCGTTAAGGGCGAGGGTGAAGCCACGCTGCGTACGCAGGCCATTACCGTTCGCTGCCTACAACGGACCGACGGCTCGATGCCCGACAATGAAGACGAGGCCGGTTTGGTGGCCATCGTCGCCAAGAGCTACTAAGACCCGGTAGCAATGGCCCAAAAGCCTTATAAATTGGGGCTTTTGGAGATTCAAAGAGCAAAATTGGCGTAATTCTGCTACCATATCTGAAACAGTCCGCTACGGACGATTGGACTCGTAACACGCGGGCCTTGGGCCCGCGTTTTGCTTTGCCGGTCGTCGGTCGCGTGCAACAGAAAGGAGTAGAAAATGGTTGACCTCACTACGCCCATTTCTGCTCTCTTGTTGCCCTTAGGGCTTGATCTCTACGACCTTGAATTCACCAAGGGCAGCCTGAATGTCACCGTGAACAAGGACGGCGGGGTCGATGTCGACTCCCTGGCCAAGGCCAATCGCACGATTTCAGAGTGGCTCGACGAGAACGACCCGTTTCCGGGTCGTTACACCCTTGATGTCTCGAGCCCAGGTCTTGAGCGTCGTTTGCGAACTTCCACACACTTCACGACTGCCATTGGCACCCTGGTGACCTTGCGCGAAATGCGTAAGGGCGAAGCCACTCGTCGTCTCGAAGGCGAGCTCGTCAGTGTCACGGGCAACACCATTGTCTTGCGCGACAACAGCCTCGGTGAAATTTCTATTGACATCGACAACGTGGAGCGCGCGCGCACCGTCTTTGTCTGGGGTGCTACGGCCAAGCCCACCCCCTCTAAAGGTCGTCCCCAAACCAGTTCTAAAGGAAGGAAGTAGTCATGAGTTTTCGTGATGCACTCGGCGCGATGGCGCAAGAGGAAAATATTGAAGTAATGGAGCTGCTTAACGCGCTCGCCAACTCGATGCTGAAGGCCTACAAGAAGCGTCCCGACGCGGCCGAAGACGCTGAAGTTGAAATCAACCCCGAGACCGGCGCGATCAAGATCATTGGTCTCGTTCTCGACGCGGAGGGCAACATTACCGACGAGTGGGATGCCACGCCAGCCGACTTTGGTCGCATCGTGGCTCGCAATGCCCGTCAGAACTTGCTCGACGCCATTGCTGAAATTCGCCGTCGCCACATGTACGAAGAGTTCGTGAATCGCGAGGGTGACATCGTGTCGGGCACCGTGCTGCCAGTTAACGAGAAGTTCCTCGACCGGTACACCAAGTTGAACATCGGTAAGGGCGAAGCAATGATGCCTCGCGCCGAGCAGATCAACATTGAGCACCTGACCGAAGGTCAGCGCGTCAAGGTGTATATCGTTGAAGTCCGTAACACCAACCAGGGCCCGTCGATCGTGGTTTCACGGACGCACCCCGCCCTGGTGGCCAAGTTGTTCGAGATCGAAGTACCGGAAATCGCTAGTGGCCTCGTAGAAATCAAGGCTCTTGCTCGTGAACCCGGGCACCGCTCCAAGGTGGCCGTGGCTAGCAACGACTCAGACGTCGACCCCGTCGGTGCCTGTGTCGGTGCTCGTGGCTCACGAGTGCGCAACATTACGAACGAACTTCGTAATGAGCGCGTCGACATCGTGCCCTACAGCGATGACCCAGTCGAGTTCATTACGGCCGCCCTGCAGCCCGCCCGCATCCGTGAGGTCATCCTGGACGAGGAGACCGGTACCGCTACGGTCATCGTGCAGGACCAGCAGCTCTCACTCGCCATTGGCAAAGAGGGCCAGAACGCCCGCCTCGCCGCCCGTTTGACTGGCTGGCGCATTGACATCCGTTCCGATGTTGAGGAGTCTGAAGCGGCCGTTGAGGCCGAAGAGGCTCTGGTCGAAGAGGCTGAGTACGGCGACGTTGCAGTGGAGACGTCCGAAGAGATTTCTGAAGAAGTGGTCGTTGAGACCACCAATGAGGAAGAGGTCACGGAATAACCCCGTTGCGGACCTGCGTCGTCTGCCGTGCCACCAAACCTGCGGGGGAGTTGGTACGAGTGGGGTGCGATGTGGGGCGGTCGTGGTACCTCGGTACCGGAAACGGCCGTGGTGCGTGGTGGTGTCAAACCGGTGAATGCCGGCGAGATGTCCCCGCGGGCCGTCTAGTTCGGGCGCTTCGGCGTCCGGTCTCCTTGACAGACAGTGAAGCCATCGCTTCGCTTCTGAGGGGAGAGCACCTAGACAGCAGTGGAGTTGTGCGAGACTAGCAACCGTGTTTAACGACTGCGTTAGATACCGATTTGAGGAAGTGTTTTGGCTGCAAAGAAAATTCGAGTACACGAGCTAGCCAAGGAGCTCGGTCTCACGAACAAGGAGCTCCAGGATCTCGCCTCCCGCATGGGAGTCGACGCCAAGAGCGCCTCGTCGTCAATTGAAGATGCACAGGCCGACCGCATGCGGCGCCGTGCCGACGACGAAGGAATTCGTCGTGACGATCAGCCTGAAGACCCCAAGGCCAAGAAGGCTCCTGTTGCCAAGAAGGCCCCGGCCAAGACCACAGCTGAGCCCACACCCGAAGTCGTGGACACTCCTGCTGCTCCTGTCGCCGAACAGCCAGTTGTCGAAGCACCCACTCAAGAACGCACTCCCGTTGCTCCCGAAGCAGCCGTAGAGGTCCCGACTGAGGACGTTCCTCAAGTCATCCGTACGCGCACCGCTGCTCCCAAGCCCGTAGCTAAGACAGTCTCACCTGAAGGTCCGACTACCGTCGCACCGACCCGCCGTCCGAATCCCGGTCAGGCGCCAACTTCTGCAACTGGACGTCCAATCCCACCACCACCCGGTGGCGGTCGTCCCCCAACGTCTTCTACGGGTCGTCCGATTCCACCACCACCCGGTGGTCGTCCTGGCGCTCGTCCAGCCGGACCTGGTGGTCGTCCCGCATTCGCTCCTCGTCCCGGTGGCGCTCGCCCTGGTGCCAGCGTCGGCGGTCGTCCCGTCGGTGGTGGATCGCGTCCCGGTGGACCTGGTGGTCCCGGTGGGGCCGGCGGTGGTTTTGGCGGTGCCCGTCCGGGTGCTCCAGCCGGTGGTCCCGGTCGTGGTGGTCCCGGTGGTCGTGGACCCGGTGGACCTCGTGGTTCACAGCGCAAGTCCAAGGCCCGTCGTAGTTCCAAGGTGGAGGACTTCGAGCCCACCCAAATCACTTCGTACATCCCCAGCACCGCTCCGGTGCCAACTGGTGAGATCATCGTCGAGCGTCGGTCAACGGCCAAGGACCTCGGTCCCAAGGTCAACCGCACGGCGACCGACATCATTCGCTTCCTCTTCCTTCAGGGAGAAATGGTCACCGCATCACAGGGTCTGACCGACGACATGATCGAGTTGTACGCCGCCGAAATCGGGGCCGAGGTACGCCTCGTTGATCCGGGTGAAGAACAAGAAGCGGCCCTGCTCGCCAAGTTCTTCGACGACGATGAAGATGATGAGAAGTACGACGCTGTGCCTCGCTCACCTGTCGTTACGGTCATGGGTCACGTCGACCACGGTAAGACTTCGCTCTTGGACAGAATTCGTAACACCAACGTGATTGCCGGCGAAGCCGGTGGTATCACTCAGCACATCGGTGCCTACCAAGTGGAGTGGAAGGGCAAGTCCATTGCATTCCTCGACACCCCAGGTCACGAAGCCTTCACCTCAATGCGTGCTCGAGGCGCCAAGGTCACTGACATTGTGATCCTGGTTGTCGCCGCGGACGACGGTGTTATGCCTCAGACCATCGAGGCCATCAACCACGCCAAGGCCGCCGAAGTGCCAATCATTGTGGCCGTCAACAAGATTGACCGCCCGGACGCCAATCCCGACCGCGTCCTGCAGCAAATTGCCGAACACGGCCTAGTTCCCGAAAAGTGGGGCGGTGACACCATCTGTGTCGAGGTTTCCGCACTGCAGGGTCTAGGCGTCGACGACTTGCTCGAGCAGGTGCTACTGATTGCAGAAGTGGGCGAGCTCACTGCTCGTACCGAAGGTCCGGCCGTTGGTTCAGTTCTTGAAGCCAATCTCGAAGTTGGTCGTGGACCCGTGGCCACCGTCATGGTGCAAAAGGGTCAGCTGAAGTTGGGCGACGCCATTGTGGCCGGCGCTGCATGGGGCAAGGTCAAGGCCATGATCGACGACAAGGGTCGTCAGATCAAGGTTGCCGGCCCGTCGACTCCCGTTCAGGTGCTCGGTTTCTCAGAACCACCTCATGCTGGTGACGAGATGCGCGTAGCGCAAGACCAAGCTCACGCCCGCACACTTGGTGAGGCTCGCGCCCAGCGAATCCGCATCACCGGACACATCCCACTCGCAAGTACTGGTGCCCGTCTGGAGGACCTCTTTGAGGCCATCCAGCGTGGCGAAACGGCCACCTTGAACGTGGTTCTGAAGTCTGACGTGCAGGGTTCGCTGGAAGCCTGCACCGAGTCGCTCCGTAAGTTGGAGCGTGAAGACGTCAAGCTCGTTATCGTGCACCGCGGTGTCGGTGGAATTACTGAGAACGACGTCCAGCTGGCGAGCGCTTCAAGTGCCACCATCATTGGATTCAATGTTCGTCCGGACCGCCGTAGTCGTGAGATGGCTGAGCGCGAAGGCGTTCAGATCCGTACGTACGAAATCATCTACAAGCTCATCGAAGAAATCCAAGCAGCCATGCTCGGTCTTTTGGCTCCGGAGTTCGAAGAAGTCGTTACCGGCGAAGCCGAAGTACGCGAAATCTTCCGTGTTCCCAAGCTCGGCGCCATTGCTGGTTGTTACGTGCGCGAAGGCGTCATCACGCGAGGCAGCAAGGTTCGCTTCCTCCGCGAAGGTGCCATTATCTGGAAGGGTTCGATCACCTCACTGCGTCGCTTTAAGGACGACGCCCGTGAAGTGCAGTCGGGCTTCGAGTGCGGTATTGGTCTCTCCGACTACCAGGACTTGAAGGATGGCGACATCATCGAAACCTTCGAGGAGCGCGAGATTCCGCGGACGGCTTAAGTCGTGTCAAGCAAATCTGCCGATAAACACCCCTACCCAAGGAGTGCTCGAGTAAATGAAATTCTCCGTGAGGTTATTTCTGACGTCATCGTGCGTCTCGAGGACCTTGACGATCGCTTGGGCCTCTTAACGGTTACTGGCGTTGAGACGACTCCTGATCTGCGACACGCCACAGTCTTCTTCGACTCGCTCACCCCTGAAGCCAAGGCTGGCCTCGAAGACCGTCGCGTGCAGATTCAGGGTCAAGTGAACGCCCAGACCAAGATGAAGCGCACCCCGAAGTTGGACTTTCGAATCGACCCCGCCGTTCGTTCCGGTGAATCAGTCGAAGAAATCATTCGTCGACTGCACGCAGAGGATGAGCAGAACTAGCGGCGTCGTACTCGTCGACAAACCGGCGGGTTGGACGAGCCACGACGTTGTTGCCAAGATGCGCGGCATTCTTCGTCAGCGCCGCATTGGTCACGCCGGCACGCTCGATCCCATGGCCACGGGACTGCTGGTGATTGCCGTGGGGCCAGCCACACGGCTCCTGCGTTTTGCTACTGATACTCAAAAGACGTACACCGGAACCGTGAAGTTGGGCGAGGCCACTGACTCTCTCGATGCCGACGGTGTCGTAATCGCTACTGCCCCAATTCCTGATTTGAGTCCGTTGGAAGCACAAGTCATCGCCGCCACCTTTCTCGGACCCCAACAACAGATTCCGCCGATGGTCTCGGCTATCAAGGTCGATGGCAAGAAGCTCTATGAACTGGCCCGTGAGGGAAAAGAGGTTGTGCGCAAGCCTCGCGACATCGTGGTCTCGAAGTTCGCGATAGCCGAATCCGAGGTCCCCGGCTCGTGGGCCTTCGAGGTGACCGTAACTCCCGGGACCTACGTTCGCGTACTGCTCGCCGATTGGGCCGTTCAGGCTGGCACCTTGGGCCACTTAACGGCACTTCGCCGAACGGCGAGTGGTGCCTCCTTGGTTGATGCCGCACACACCATCGAATCGCTCCAGGAGGCCGTCGCTCAGGGTGAGTCCGTTCTGGCGGCACCCCTTGAGATGACGAAACAGTTTCCGGTCGTTGTCGTCGATGACGCCACGGTTCTCGCCATCCGACAAGGCAAGACGGTGGCGTTTGATACCCCCCTAGACGGCGACTATCTCAATGCCGTTGACGGCACTGGGGAACTCGTGGCGATTCTGCGCCCCAAGGATGACCGGTGGCAGCCCGACGTGGTCTTGGCGATCGAGTCGACCGTGAAGGACTCGTAAGGTTTTTGTATGCGGGTACACCATGCAGACGAGGCGCGTTCGACACAACGTGGTTCCGTCGTGGCTATCGGCGTCTTCGATGGCGTGCATCGTGGTCATCAGGCCGTGCTTCGCCACGTGGTGAGCCTCGCGCGCGAGCGTGATCTTGACGCCATCGTTGTTACCTTTGACCCCACTCCGGCCGAAGTCCTCGCGCCGGAGCGCGCCCCCAAACTCTTGGCCACGCTGAGTGATCGATTACGGGAGTTTGAAGCACTGGGTATTGACGAGGTGCGCGTCGTTCGTTTCTCCACTGAGGCCTCCCATGAAGAGGCCGTCGCCTTCGTTGATCGGGTCGTAGTCGCGGGGTGCGATGCTCGCGTCATTGTCGTCGGCGAAGACTTTCACTTCGGTCGTAATCGCCAAGGCAACGTTGAACGGCTCCGCACGTGGGGCGAGACTCGTAACTTCACTGTGAGTCCGGTGACGCTGGTGGGCGATGAGGCCCACTTCAGTTCGACCCGAGCCCGAACACGCATCACCGCCGGTGAGATCGCGGAGGCTCGGGAAGTTCTGGGCCGCCCCTTTCACTACCGCGACGTTGAAGTGGTTCACGGTGATGCGCGAGGCGGGGCTGAGCTCGGTTTTCCGACGGCCAACATTGACCCTTCGCCGCGACTGATTCGACCAGCCCTCGGTATTTATGCCGGTTTCGCTGATCTCGCTGACGGATCTCGCTACGCCGCCGCTATTTCGGTGGGCAAGCGGCCCCAGTTCTATGAAGATGGCTCACTGCTGGTCGAGGCCTATCTCATTGGCTTTTCCGGTGACCTGTATGGACAGTTGCTGTCACTTTCATTCTTGGAATTCCTTCGTGGTGAGATGAAATTCGAGTCAGTCGACGACCTCGTCGAACAGATGCACCGGGACGTAAAGAAATCTGAAGAGGTCTTCGCTTCATATCATGGTTAGCGGGAGACCACAACCAAAGGAATACGTATGAGCGAATCAACCATCATCTACACCCACACGGACGAAGCTCCCGCTCTCGCCACGTACTCCCTCCTCCCGATTGTCTCAGCCTTCGCCGCACAGGCCGGCGTCACGGTGACCACGAGCGACATCTCACTCGCCGGTCGACTCATTGCCAATTTTGCGGAATTTCTGACCCCCGACCAGCGCATCACCGACGATTTGGCCACGTTGGGCAAGGAAGTGCTTCTACCCGAAGCCAACATCATCAAGCTGCCAAATATTTCGGCCTCGATTCCACAGATCAAGTCCGTGATTACCGAACTACAGTCCCAAGGTTTCGCTATCCCGAACTACCCCGACAGTCCCGAGACCGACGAAGAGCGAGAGATTCAGACTCGCTACAAGAAGGTTTCTGGTTCGGCTGTTAACCCCGTCTTGCGCGAAGGTAACTCAGACCGTCGGGCACCGCTCTCGGTGAAGAAGTACGCCCAGAAGCACCCTCACTCGATGGGGAAGTGGTCAGCCGACTCCAAGACCAACGTGGCCCACATGACCCACGGGGACTTTTTCTCTAATGAAGTTTCCAGTGTCATGCCGTCCGATGACTCGTTATCGATCGCTCTCATCTCCGCCGACGGATCGAGCACACCACTCCGCGGGCCACTCGCCGTGCTGGCCGGAGAAATCATCGACGCCACCAAGATGGAGGCGGCAGCTCTGGACGCCTTCTTACAGGAGCAAATTGCCCGGGCCCAGTCCGAGGGCGTGCTGTTCTCTATTCACCTCAAGGCAACCATGATGAAGGTCTCGGACCCCATCATCTTCGGCCACGTCGTTCGGGCATTCTTTCCAAAGACCTTCTCCCAGTTCGGGAGCGAAATGGCCAACGCCGGCCTCAACCCGAATAATGGACTGGCCGGCATCTACGCCGGACTGGACGCACTAACCAACGGGGAGGCAATCAAGGCTTCCTTCGCCAGCGAACTGGCCGACGGACCAGCCCTCGCGATGGTCGACTCGGACAAGGGCATCACCAACCTGCACGCTCCAAACGATGTGATTGTCGACGCTTCGATGCCGGCGATGATTCGCTCCTCGGGTCACATGTGGAACGCTGCCGGCCAGGAGTCCGACACATTGGCCGTTCTGCCTGATGCCAGCTACGCCGGTATCTACCAGGTCGCCCTCAATGACTGTCGCCGCTTTGGCGCCTTCGATCCGGCCACCATGGGATCAGTACCCAACGTTGGGCTGATGGCCCAGGCGGCCGAGGAGTACGGCAGTCACGACAAGACATTCGAAATCCCGCATGATGGCACCGTGGTGGTAACGAACGCTGCCGGCGAGACCGTCTTTTCTATGCCCGTTGCGCAGCACGACATCTTCCGTATGTGCCAGACCAAGGACGTGCCAGTCGCCGACTGGGTCAAGCTTGCCGTGAACCGAGCCCGTCTCAGCGGAGACCCCGCCATTTTCTGGCTCGACGAAGATCGGGCCCACGACGCCCAAGTGATTACCAAGGTGCGTCGTTACTTAGCTGATCACGACACGACCAATCTCCAGATTGACATCATGGCGCCGGCCGAAGCCATCGGTATCTCCCTGGACCGCATTCGCAAGGGTCTCAACACCATTTCGGTAACGGGCAATGTTCTACGTGACTATCTAACTGACCTCTTTCCGATCATGGAACTCGGTACGAGCGCCAAGATGCTCTCGATTGTTCCGTTGATTAATGGCGGGGGACTCTTCGAGACCGGTGCCGGCGGTTCAGCTCCTAAGCACGTCCAGCAGTTTGAGCAGGAGAACTACCTGCGCTGGGACAGCCTCGGTGAGTTCTTGGCCCTGGCCTCAAGCTTTGAATATTTGGCCCAACGGACCGGCAATGCCCGCGCCCAAGTTCTGGCCGACACTCTGGACCGTGCCACTGGTCGCTTCTTGGATGCCGACCGTTCGCCCGGACGCAAACTGGGCACGATCGATAATCGTGGGTCACACATCTATCTCGCGATTTACTGGGCTGATGAACTGGCTCAACAGACCGCCGACTCCGAACTGGCTAGCAAGTTCGCCGTCATCGCGGCACAGCTCGCCGAGTCTGAAGAGAAGATTGTTCAAGAGTTGATTGCGGTCCAGGGGAGTCCCGTGAACCTCGGTGGCTACTTCCGTCCAAATGTCGACAAGGCCGCCGCAGCCATGCGGCCATCACCTACGTTCAATCGGATTCTGGCGTCGCTCTAAGCATTCTTCGCTAGAGCGTGATTGCTCGCATCACAAAGTCAGTCATTACATCGATGTGACTGTGCACGTCGAGCTCTCCGTCGTAGGGATCAAACTCGGC
>CAFAAB010000004.1_pt1 | contig 19793 bp, 23 predicted proteins | sample 7267201 | NCBI WGS metagenome assembly CAFAAB01 (sample SAMEA6813975, study PRJEB35770) | uncultured Acidimicrobiaceae bacterium | biome: Freshwater; feature: Freshwater reservoir; material: water | place: Czech Republic | collected 2016-08-15 | depth 30m m
CTCGTCGAAGACTTCGCTACAGATTTTGATCACGCAGACCCCCAATGGGTGAACAACCCGTATCCCATCTGGGAAGACCTCCGCACCCGGTGCCCCGTGGCCCACACTGACCGCTACGGCGGCGCTTGGTTCCCCGCGACCCACGAGCTTGTGAGCCGCGTTGCCAAGGACACTGAGAACTTCACCAGTCGCTCAGTAGTTATGTCGAACCTCCGCCCGACCGATGAGGACCTGCCAGCACCGATTGGAATTGCCCCTCCGATTACTTCCGACCCACCATTTCACGCGATTGCCCGTCGCTTGGTGCTTCCCGCGTTTGCACCCGGTGTTGTGAACGCTCTTGAGCCGCAAATTCGCGCGCTCTGCAATCGTCTGCTCGACGACATGGGTGACGCCGCCGTTGTCAACGGCGGCACGCAGTTCGCGCAGTACATCCCCGTGGGCGTTATCCAGCAGATGCTGGGCTTCCCGCTTGAAGACATTGAGATGTTCCTGCAGATTGTTATTGATGTACTGGACTCAATCGACTCTACGGCCGAAGACCGCCAGGCAACGGCCGACAAGAATCGTGCGTACTTCGAAAAGCAGATTCAAGACCACGTCGACAATCCCCGTGATGACTTCACCACCTACCTCCTGAACGCCGAAATTGCCGGAGGCAAGCTAGAGCTTGACCACGTCATCGGCACGATGGTCTTGACGTTGGTCGCCGGCATCGACACGACGTGGTCAGCTATCTCTTCGTCGTTGTGGCACTTGGCGCAGAACCCAGACGACCTCGCTCGACTCGTAAACGAGCCCGAACTTATGGACGTGGCCGTTGAAGAGTTCCTTCGCTTCTACGCGCCAGTCACGATGGCCCGTCTCGTAGCGAAGGATCACGACTTCAACGGTTGTCCGATGAAGAAGGATGACTGGGTCCTCTTGGGCTTTCCAGCCGCTAACCGCGACCCTGAAGTATTCGAGGACGCCGACAAGTTCATTATCGATCGTCGAGAAAACCGTCACGTGGCCTTCGGCCTAGGCATTCACCGCTGTGCCGGTTCGAACCTCGCCCGACTCGAGCTCAAGGTGGCGATCCAGGAGTTCATCAAGCGCTACCCGACATTTACGCTGGAAAATCCCAGCGAAGTCACCTTTTCACCAGGTCAGGTGCGGGGCGCCAGGAACCTACCAATCCGCGTGAAATAAGGGGTTACCGTAATTTCTCCGCTGTAGTTGAGGTGAGACAAAACAGGTGTTATTGTCTCACTAACGCCACAAAGGAGGGGTTGTGAAGGTAGTTATCAACGCAGATGCCTGTACCGGTCAAGGTCGGTGCTTCGGTATCGCGCCCGAACTATTCGATTTCGATGACTTGGGTAACGGAGTAGTGAAGGGTGACGGAAACGTCACGCCGGAACTCGTAGAAAAGGCCCGCTTGGCTGAAGCCAACTGCCCCGAGCACGCAATCTCAATCGAGGAATAGTCATGTCGATCAAGCCCCCCGTAGAAGACTTCGCGACCGACTGGGACCACACGGACCCAGCTTGGGTTGCCAACCCTTACCCGATCTGGGACGAACTTCGTGAGAAGTGCCCAGTCGCCCACACTGACCGCTACGGCGGTGGTTGGTTCCCATCGACCTACGAACTCGTTTCAGCCGTAGCGAACGACACGGATAACTTCACGAGCCGTACCGTGGTTATTGGTAATGGTCGTCCGGGCGAAGATGCACCGCCAGCACCAATTGGTGTGGCCCCGCCAATTTCTTCGGACCCACCCTTCCACCACATTGCTCGTCGTTTGATCCTCCCCGCGTTCTCGCCCGGAGTTGTTAACACGATCGAGACGTTCGTGCGTGAGTACTGCGGAAAGTTGCTTGACAACGTTTCGGCCCAGGAGATTGTCAACGGTGGTTCGGACTACGCCCAGTACATTCCCGTAGCCGTTATCCGCCAGATGCTCGGCTTCCCGGAAAAAGACGAAGACTTATTCCGGGAAATCGTCCACATCGTTATGGAAGGTATCGATGAGCCCGACCTCGAGAAGCGAATCGCGGCCTTTGAGCCCATTCGCCTCTACATGGAAGAGCAACTCCAGGACCACATCGACCACCCCCGTGACGACCTCACGTCGTACCTGTTGAATGCCGAAATTGCTGGTACCAAGTTGCTCCCCGAGCACATTTTTGGAACCATCCTTCTGGTGCTCGTGGCCGGCATCGACACCACCTGGTCGGGCATCGCTTCATCGCTCTACCACTTGGCCACGAACCCCAAGGACCTCGAGCGTCTCGTAAACGAGCCCGAGCTCATGCCACTGGCGATTGAAGAGTTCTTGCGCTTCTACTCACCAGTGACGATGGCTCGCTTGGTTAAGGAAGACTTCGACTTCAATGGCTGCCCAATGAAGAAGGACGACTGGCTGCTACTGGGCTTCCCAGCCGCCAACCGCGACCCGAAGGCATTCCCCGACGCTGACAAGTTCATTATCGACCGTGAGATCAACCGTCACGTGGCGTTCGGTCTAGGCATTCACCGTTGTGCCGGTTCGAACTTGGCTCGTATGGAAATGCGCGTGGCTATCGAAGAGTTCATCAAGCGCTACCCGAAGTTCGAGTTGACTGATGCCGATGTAGTTACCTGGTCGCAGGGCCAAGTACGCGGCGCCCGCCACTTGCCACTCCGGATTCTCAACTAAGCGTTACTACTCGGCTAAAACGCCCGAGTCACTCTGGTCCGCCAGCTGTGGCTCGGGCGTTTTGCTGTCCTCGGTGAATTGCACCGGAGTTGCAGTACTTGTCGCATTCATCCGTGCTCTGAGGATGTAAAAACCAGCCCAAGTAGCCAAGACGATTCCGATGAGTACCAAAAAGAGCAGCGTGGTCTGTTGTAGTCCGGTCTCCACGCGGAGAACAACGCGGTCAATGAGTACGCGGGCGTATGGATCGGTGATGTCTATGTCTTGCACGCTGGATGAAAGGCGGGTGCTGACGAGTGCCAAGAACAACGTGGGGATACCGAGGGCTAAGCCAAATCCGAGGTATTGGAAGGTTCGGCGACGCACAATGAATCGTGCAACCACGAAAGCCAGACCGAAGGCGGCAATCAGAAAGCCCCACATTGCGGTACCGAATGCATCCAGGGGATTTCCCGACTCGCCATCGGCCTTCACGGTGATAGCAAGACTCGACAGGTCCGTTGGATGTGCCGGAATGCGGCTGTCTACGGCGTGCATAGCCCCGGTGATGCGGAAAAGTAAAGGACTCGTATCGATGATGGCAGCCTGATGGGTCACCTTGGCGGTGATGAACTTCATCGCTATGTCTCGGGCGATTTCTTGAGTCTGGGGGTCACGCACGGTGGCGGCTATGGCCGCCGCAAGTGCATCCTTGTGGGCGGCGAAGACCGGTGCGACATCTGGTGAAGCGTCCTTTTGGAGATTCGTCACCAGGAGAAGTCCGATGGCGTTGGAGCCTTCGGTGGTGGAAATAATGGAGAGTGCGGTGTCGACGGCCTGATTGGGGGTGCCTACGAGGGCATCTCCAGATTTAGCGATTCCCGCTACGAAGACAAACAGCCCCGCCAGTAGTAATAGAAGTACGGCGGCAACGCGACGAATGATTCCCATGATTCTCTCTCGATGGTGTGGCGCTCATTGTGTCACGCCAGACCAACCGATGGAGACCTAGAGGATGGTGGGCTTGCCCTCTTTTTGTATGTTCGACATCCACGCTTCGATTTCATCAACCGATCGAGGCAAGGCCACTGAAAGGTTGCGGTAACCCGTGTCGGTGACCAAGATGTCATCTTCAATCCGGATACCGATACCTCGATACTCTTCGGGCACGGTGAGGTCATTGGCCTGGAAGTAGAGACCCGGCTCTACGGTGAGAACAAAGCCAGACTGGAGATCGCCGTAGGCCGATTCATCGCGCGCGTTGGCACAGTCGTGGACATCGAGACCGAGCATGTGGCTCGTTCCATGCAGGGTGTAACGACGGTGGAGCTGCTTGTCGCGCCGCAGGGCAACCTCGGGTGTTTCCTTAAGAATGCCCCACTCGCAGAGGCCTTCGGCGATGATTCGCATGGCTGTCTCGTGTGGCTTGATGAAGGGCACGCCCGGTGCGATGACTTCAATCGCGGCCTGCTGAGCACGGAGCACGAGTTCGTACAGTTTGCGCTGGGCATCGGTGAACTTGCCGTTGATGGGCATGGTCCTTGTCACGTCCGCGGTGTAGAGGTTGTGACACTCCACGCCGGCATCGAGCAGTAGGAGATCACCATTGCGCACGACCCCGTCGTTGGTCGTCCAGTGCAGAATTGTGGCGTGGGCGCCCGACGCGGCAATGGTGTCGTAACCGACGTCGTTACCTTCCACGCGTGCCCGGAGATTGAAGACCCCTTCAATGACGCGCTCACCGTGCTCAACGGCCACCGGGAGGGCCCGCACTACGTCCGCAAAGCCTTTCGCGGTGTAGTCAATGGCTAGCTGGAGTTGCGCTACTTCAAAGTCATCCTTGACGAGTCTCATGTCACCCAGCGTTTCCACCAGTGAGTGATCGTCGGCGTGTGGCGGGACGAGTTGATCGACCTCACTGTCGAATCCTCGAACCACCAAGGTGCGAAGTGCAGTCACTCCGGCGAGGTCTGCGGCCAGTTGTTCTAGTGGTGCCGTTTCAATGCCTAGATACTCCGCAGACTCTTCGACACCACGACGAGGTCCCACCCAAAGTTCTCCGTATCGAGCATTAGTGAAGAACTCGTGGGTGAGATGGTTCCTGCGCTCGGCTACATACAGCGTGCTGTGGGGGACACCATTTTTTGATGTGATGACCAGGACGGTATCGGGATCGAAGCAGGCGGTGAGGTAGTAGAAATCGGTGCCGGGACGGAATCGGTAGTCCGTGTCATTTGCACGTACCTTGAGATTGCCGGTGGGGACCACGATGGCGGCATCGGGGAACTGATTTGCGAGAGCAATTCGTCGCTTGGCCGTGAATCCAATGGCGGGGTGCGGGGTGTTGTCGAGTGGGGCCGGCCCCCAGTGGCTGGTCATGTGTTCAAAGAGAGTGCGTGGACAGGCGGGGCGATGGGGCCCGACCCAGACCCAGTGCTCAGAAATGGGGTTTTCTTCAGAGACGTCTGGCTCGGGAATATTCGATAGTTCTTCGCTCACGAGACAAATCTACCGGCGCAGGGGGAGGCATTTTCGAAATATACGAGGAAGTACGGTAAGGAATCGGCTGTTGATGACAATTGCTAAGTGATGGTTTCCGTGCCCGTTGACGATTTCTATGACTTTGCTCACACGCACATGCCAACCATTGCCAATTTCGCTCGACGCCGTCTGTATCCATTAAATCCCGAAGAGCTCGACGACATTGTGGCTGATGTGCTCATTGTGGCGTGGCGTAAGCGTGATGTCATTCCCGTAGGAGCCGAAGCACCGTGGCTCATAGGGGTAACCAGGAAAGTGCTCGCCAATGCCCGCCGGAAGAAATACCGTCGCTCCGCATACATTCAGTCACAGCGAGCCGAAGGTACGCATCGTTCTGCTGAAGACCGCGTTCTCAAGGATGCGGCCGTGGAAGCCACTTTGGCCACGCTGTCCTTTGGTGATCGAGAGATCTTGATGCTGCACTATTGGGACGACCTGACAATCGAGCAAATCGCCACCACCACGGGAGCGACCGTAAATGCGGCCTCCGTCCGTCTTTCGAGAGCGCGCAAGCGATTCCGAGAAGCTTTTGCCAAGTTTGAAGAATCATGAAATTTTTGACGTTGTGGCGACATAACTAAGTACTGAAGGGATTACACAATGACTGATGAATTCGACCGCCTGCGAGCTGCTAATCCAGCCACGAACTCCACCTATATGCACAGTGACCTGGCCGCCGTCGCCCGTCGCGCTGAAATGCCAACTCCCAATGCGCCCACTCGATTCGCTCAGGGATTTCGCCTGAAGATGGCCTCCGCGGCCATGGCGGCGACCCTGCTCACCTCGGGCGGCATTGTGGCATTGGAGTCCGGCTCTTCGCCACTGCCAGTCTTGACCCTCGGCGCGGCTTCTTCATCCACCGCACCTAAGTCGGAGAGTCCCCTCGCCTCGGGCGGGACCAGTGATTCGAAGATTGCCGGCGGTAGTCAAAGTTCAATGAGGATCTGGGGAACGTATGTGTTTTCGGCGTCAGACCGGCTCTCATCATCGCCCGACCAAGCGCCGGTCTACAGGGTCTCTGGTTCGAGCGACCCCAGAGGTCTGACGATCGATCTCGCCAAGGCGTTGGGCATCTTTGACGCGGCTGTGGAAATCAAGGTGACCGACGGTGACTTTGGGATTCCTATTACGTGGTACGAGTACACGTCCGACAACGTGACCATCTCGGTCACTGCCAGTGAGCACGGCGCAACGACGTGGTCTTTCTGGTCGCCCACGGCGGGAGTCTCGAGTAGCGATTCCCTCAACGTGAACACAATTACTAAGCGTGACTTGGCTTCATGGTCGAAGGACGTGATCGACGGCCTGCGATTCGACCTTTCCCTTGGCGATGCGGCCTATTCGATCTATGGCGACCAGGGGAGTGTGAGCTACCAAGTGCTCGTCGATGGCATTGTGACCGACATGTCGGTGTCGCTGGGGTTTGACAACCAGGGAAAGGTGATCTGGGCAAATGGAAGCGTGGCGAAGTTTGACCGGGTCGGGAACTACCCGCTGATTTCGGAGACCGCTGGTGTTGACAACTTGTCCACTGGCTCGCTGTACGGTGGCGGTCCCGTAGCCATGACTGACGACGTCACCGGTGGGGTCGGCTCGAGCGATGTGATTCCTGTGATCGGATCGGACGACGCTCTAACTCCGCCGATTATCCAGGTTCTGATCACTTCAGCTACGGTGCAGCTCAGTACTCAGCAGATGACCGACGGCAGCGTCTGGCTTATCCCGATGTACGCGTACACCGGTACGGCGACCAATGAAGACGGCACCACAACGGAATCCACCTGGAGCACAATCGCGGTTGACCCTGCGTACCTAAAGATTTCCGTTAGCCCTACCCCGATTGTCTACTGATTGACCGATATTGTGCCACAGAGCCAACGCACGGGTCCGCTTGCGTTCTAGGCTCACAACGTGGATATTTCAGTTGAAAACATTGGTGACGTAGCGCTCGTCCGTTGGAATGATGGTCAGAATCGAATCAATCTTGATTCGATTGATCGCATTCGCACCATCTTCCGAGAGTTGGCCGAACGCGAAGGACCACTGGCCGTCGTGTGGACTGGTGCCGACAAGTTCTTCTCGAACGGCTTGGACCTAGATCGCTTTGGTAACAACCCCGAAGAGATGGGTGAAACGCTGATTCAGCTGGACCGACTCTTCGGACAGCTCATGGTCTTCCCTGGTTATCTGATTGCTGCCCTCAATGGTCACACCTTTGCCGGTGGTGCGATGTTGTCACTGACCGCCGACTATCGCATTATGCGAAGCGACCGTGGTTACTGGTGCCTCAACGAAGTAGATATCAATATGTTCTTGCCCCCCAACATGGCCGACGTGGTGCTTGCACGGATGCCGAAGAACTCCGCACTCGAAGCGATGAATACGGCCCGCCGTTACTCCGCAGTTGAGGCCAAGGAGGCGGGCATTGTTGAGGCGATTGCCGAAGGTGATGATGTTCTAGCTAAAGCGTTGGAATACGCCGCGGTGATTGCCCAAAAGAATCGCCGAGGCATTGCCACCCACAAGGAATACATCTTTGGGGACTTGGCGCGCCAACTGCAGGCTTAAGCCAACCAGCCCATGTCCTGGGCAATCTGCACGGGGTCAGCGATTACCAGTCCTGAATGAAGCTGCAACGTTCGGATTAATCCGGCAGCTTCAAAGAGTGATTCGTGAGTTCCGGTATCGAGCCACGTCGTGGTGCGCGGCAAGATGTCGACGCGTAGTTCACCGAGTTCGAGGTAGACGTTATTGAGCGCAGTGATTTCGATTTCACCGCGGGCGCTCGGCTTGAGCTCTTTGGCGAATGTACTCGCCCGTTCGTCGTAGAAATAAATGCCAGGGACCGCATAATTGCTCTTGGGGTCGACGGGCTTCTCCTCGAGCGACAAGACGCGACCTGATTCATCGAACTCCACAACGCCGTAAGAAGTGGCGTCAGCCACTTGGTAGGCAAAAATCTGAGCGCCCGAGACGCCATTGAATTTTTGGAGCTGCGTGCCGAGGCCCGGACCGTAGAAAAGGTTGTCGCCGAGAATGAGGCAGGATTTTTCGCCAGCCAGGAACTCTTCACCAATGATGAAGGCCTCCGCTAATCCGTTAGGGGCGTGCTGGGTGGCAAACGTGATGGAGATCCCGAACTGTGATCCGTCACCTAGTAACCGCTCGAAAGCGGGTCGGTCGTGAGGCGTTGTAATAATCAGGATCTCTCGAAGACCTGCCAGCATCAGCGTGCTGAGGGGGTAGTAAATCATGGGCTTGTCGTAAATCGGCAGTAACTGCTTCGAAACGGCTTTGGTAATGGGGTGCAGCCGCGTGCCGCTGCCACCCGCCAGAATGATTCCCTTCACGTAACTAGTCTAGGTCTGGTAAATCAAAGGTTCAGTTGAGGGGAAACGTCTTGAAGCTCGTGATTACAGGTGCGGCCGGATTTATCGGCTCACGGCTCGCGGAACGCAGCCTGGAAGAGGCTGAACGACTGGGCTACAACAGCATTGTCCTGCTCGACGCGTTGACGTATTCAGGACGGCGCGAGAATATGGACGCCGTACTACGCGACTCTCGCGTGACCTTTGTCCACGCCTCGATTAACGATGCCGAGATGGTTGATGAAGTATTGGCCGGAGCTCATACTGTTCTGCACTTAGCGGCAGAAAGTCACGTGGACCGCTCGATCCAGGGCGCCCAGCCATTCTTTATTACTAATGTTCTCGGTACGCAGCAGTTGCTCGAAAGCTCCCGTCGTGGTGGCGTCAGCAAATTTGTCCATGTTTCGACCGATGAGGTCTACGGATCAATCGACGAAGGCTCGTGGAGCGAAGATCACATATTGGAGCCCAACTCTCCCTACTCGGCGAGTAAGGCCGGTTCTGACTTGGCGGCCTTGGCGTACCACACGACTTTTGGACTGGACGTCAGTGTTACGCGTTGCTCCAACAACTACGGTCCGCGTCAGTACCCGGAAAAAGTCATTCCTCTCTTTGTTTCCAACTTGATTGATGGCATAAAGGTGCCGCTCTATGGCGACGGCCTCAATGTTCGCGACTGGCTCCACGTCGATGACCATTGCCAGGGCATTTTGAAAGTTCTTGAAGGCGGCCGGTCCGGTGAGATTTACAACATCGGCGGTGGCACAGAATTGACCAACTACGAGATCACGTTGAAGTTGTTGGAGCTCTGTGGTGCCAGCACCGACATGATTGAACCCGTTGCCGACCGCCTGGGCCACGACCGTCGCTACTCGGTGGACTGCGCGAAGATCTCCACTGAACTGGGCTATCAGCCGCTCGTTCCCTTCGAGGCCGGTCTTGAGGCCACAGTGCGTTGGTACTACGACAACGAAGCCTGGTGGCGTCCACTGAAGGCCGTGAAGAGTTGAACCTAGAAGAGCTTTCAATTGCTGGTCTCTTCAAGTTGACCTCACCCGTTTGGGGGGATGATCGCGGATTCTTTCGAGAGTGGTTCAAGTTGCCCGACCTCAACGAGGCGGGGATCTCCTTCACCGCCGCTCAGGCCAACCTTTCACGATCGGCTCGCAATGTTGTTCGCGGCCTTCACTTTTCCGTGGCGCCCGAAGGTCAGGCCAAGGTCGTTACCTGCGCCGAAGGCGAACTTGTTGATGTGATGGTGGACCTGCGCGTCGGATCGCCAACGTTTGGCAAAACCGAACTCGTCACCCTGCGCGGCGGAGACGGAGTTTCGCTCTATCTTCCTTCAGGTATTGGCCACGGCTTCTGTGCGACCAGCGACGACGCGGTTCTGGTCTATCTCTTGTCTTCGACCTACAACCCAACGGCCGAGTTGGAGGTTCACCCGTTTGATAAAGAGTTGATGGTGCCTTGGCCCCTGAGTGGGGAAGCCATTCTGAGCGCAAAGGATGCCGCAGCCCCGTCACTGGCTGATCGTCGTCTCGATAACACACTCCCGAAGTATTAGTAGTCCTTGTGAGCGCACTCTCTACGTCGGGGGTACTGGCACTCTTCGGCACGGTCTTTCTGGCCAGTGCTGTGGAAATGGTTGAAGCCTTAACCATTGTGGTGGCCGTTGGCATTACTAAGGGCTGGCGCTCAGCATTAGAAGGCGTGGCCGTCGCCCTCCTGGCGCTGACTGGACTCGTGGTCGTTTTTGGGCCGGCGCTCGCCAGCGTCCCGACGGCGTCCCTTCGAATCGTGGTCGGCACGGTTCTCTTGATTTTCGGTCTCCAGTGGTGGCGCAAGGCAATCTTGCGAAGCATTGGACTAAAGGCGAAGCATGACGAAGACGCAATATTTGCCGAGACGGTCGAGGAGCTTCAAAAGAGCCCCGCGAACACTCGAGATGCGGCCGCATTCACAATGGCCTTCAAGGGTGTCTTTCTTGAAGGTATTGAAGTGGTCGTCACTGTTATTACTTTGGGCAGCTCGGCCCACCGATTGGGCGTTGCGGCCACAGCCGCCGTCTCCGCTTTAGTGGTGGTGGCAGCCGCGGGTCTCATTGTGACCCGTCAACTGTCAAACGTTCCCGAAAACGCGATGAAGATGGTCGTCGGCATCATGGCGGCTTCTTACGGCACTTTTTGGATTGGTGAGGGCATTGGACTCCACTGGCCCGGAAAAGATCTCGCGCTTCTCGCCTTCGCATTGATCTTCGGCCTACTGACTTGGGTGGTTGTGCTCTCGCTGACTCCCCGCGAGCATTCAGTGGCGGTGACGTCATGAAGTTTGTGCGCGGATTTGGGAAATTTCTCTTTGAGTTCTTCATCGGTGATACGCCCGAACTTTTCGTTCTCGGGGTCGGAGTGCTCGCAACCGCCAGCGCCCTGCTTCATTTTCTGAATGCTCAGGCCCTCGTTATCGTGCTCCTACCCCTAATGGTGTTCGGGGGTGTTCTTGGATCGGTGCTTTTGGAGCGTCGGCGCAAGAGTCGCTAACGCACACGCGGTGCATGGACTACCGTAATTCCATGCTTCGTGGGCGTATTAGTTGGCTTGCCAGTTTGGCAGTGGTCGTCATCACGCTCGGCCTGCCACTCGCCACGTCCAGTCTGCGAGCCGCCACTGATCCGTGTGGCACATCGAGAACGAAGTTGGCCTGTCTGAATTCACTGCCGACGGCGGCCCAGGTGACGGAACATATTCGCCAAGGCCACGCCATCGTCAAGTTGCCAACGACACATCCAACATTGGCCTACCTGTCGAACACGGTGACAGGAATGAATTCGTTCTACATGCCAACGGGTCGATGCAACCAAGTAGCCCATCAGGCCGATGCCAGTCCTCCGTCAATTGCTGACTGTACATTTGGCAACGCCCGCGGTGGGAGCGCCAACACAATTGTTCTTACCGGTGATTCCCGAGCCGTGATGTGGACAACGTCATACGCCAAGTTGGCGAATGTGTTGGGGTGGCGATTGGTCGTCCTGGCTAAGCCTGGTTGTGTGGCTCAAACGGGTGAACTCACGTATCTCAACGTTCCCAATCGCCCCGGTCCGTGGGTGGCCTGTAACCACTTCCGTTCAGCGGTCATGAATGACTTGGCAATTTTGAAGCCAGCGATGGTGGTGGTGGCCTCTAACCCGGCAGCTTCTTTGGCCGATGGCCGCCGCACTTCGCAGAACGCCACCTTGGCTCATGACAATTCGCTGGAGTATCTCCAGCTGCTCAAGAGTGCTTCGCCCACGTCCTCATTCGTATTCCTCTCGGGATTCCCACTCTTGGTCAACACGGTGCCGGGTGTTGCCAATCCTGTTGCCTGCCTCGCCGCGCATAAGAAGGACATCCGCGTTTGTGACGTTCGTTCGAATAATTCCGCCAACGATGACCCCACCAATGTGGCCGTCACGCAGTCAGCGGTCGACGCCAACTTTGCAGTAATTAATCAAAAGCCTTGGCTCTGCACCACCACCTGCCCGGGTGTTATCAACAAGATGATCCCCTATGCCCGCGATGGGCTGCACATCAATAACACCTATAGCGACTGGCTGATGGGCGTGATGTGGCGATCACTGGCGGGTCTGCCGAATTCGCCCATCAAACTTCCAACGAACTAGACAATCCCTAACTGCTGGGCGAGGGCGGTGCCCATAACGGCCGCTTCGCAACCAAGTGCCTCGAGCGTTTTTACGTCGTCCATATGGCGAACACCACCAGCGGCCACAACCGCGATGCCCGTGGCGCAGAGTCGTCGGTACAGTTCGAGATCCGGACCGCCCATGGTGCCGTCTCGATCTACAGCGGTGGCGTGGATGCGAAGAACGCCCGCTTGCTGGCAACGCTCAACCGCCGCCTCGGGGGTCAGCCCGGAAGAGGCCAGCCAACCCTTAGTAGCGACGAAGCCATCTTTGACATCAATCGCGACGACTAGCGCCGATCCGATCGCTGTAACGAACTGGACCATGGCGTCGGGCGTCGCAAAGGCCGCCGTGCCGACGATGAGCCGAGTCGCCCCGGAATCAAGTAGCGCCACGGCCTGGTCGGGTGTTCGGATTCCTCCCGAAACCTGCAGGGGTGTAACGCCACTCGCACTTTGACACCTCGCCAGCACTTCTGGGCGAAACGCCCCATCACGAGCTCCCTGGAGATCGACAACATGGAGAAGGTCTGGCTCCGTGGCCGCTAGAACACGGGTTACGTACTCTTCTAGCGGTTGACGAAACAGCACGCGGTCGTAGTCACCACGCTCTAGGCGGACGGCATCGTCCCCGAGGACGTCAACGGCAGGGATGACTTGCACTCTGCCATAGTAGCACGCTAACATAGTGATATGACCAGCGGCAAAGTATCCCCAGCGACCGACGAAGGCCTCACGGCTCGTCGCTTCGACGACCTTGCCGAAGCACTCGTGGGCGTTCGTTCAGTGGAGCAGATGAAGAGTGTCCTGCGCGATCTTTGTACGGTGGCTGAACTCGATGCCATGGGGCAACGGCTTCAGGTGGCCGGCCTCGTCAATGAAGGTGTGTCGTACCAAGAAATCTCTCGTCAAACCGGCGCGTCCACCGCGACCGTCACCCGAGTCGCACACTGGCTGCGATACGGCGAAGGCGGCTACCTCGCAATTCTGAAGAAAGTAAGGAAATGACAAATCGACTGTCCTTAGCTATGCCATCTAAGGGTCGCCTTCGCGAACCTTCATGGAACCTGCTCGAAGCGAGCGGCGTCGCCCCGCAAGAGCCCGGAGAGCGCGTGTTGCAGACGTACTGCCGCAACGCTGATATCGACTTGCTCTTTGTTCGGGCCGATGATGTGCCGGAGTACGTCCAAGACGGGGTAGTGGACTGTGGAATTACGGGCCGTGATCTGGTTGCCGAAGGTAACTACGACGTGGAAGTTCTTCTCAGCCTTGGCTTCGGCTACTGCTCGTTACAGGTGGCCGTACCCAACGAAAGCACGTTCACATCTCTCAAGGATCTCGATGGTCTCCGCATCGCCACGTCGCACCCGACTATCGCGCAGCGCGCACTGGACGCCGCTGGCATTACTGCGGAGTTAATTTCGGTGGGGGGCTCAGTGGAGATTGCCCCTCGGCTCGGTCTGGCCGAAGGGATTATCGACCTGGTGTCAACGGGGAGCACGTTGCGGACCAACGGCCTGCGTTCCATCGAGACCATTTTTGAATCAGAGGCCGTCGTGATTGGTCGTCGGGGCGCTGTTGCGTCGCAGAATCGCAACACGCTGGTGACGATGCTCCAGTCAGTGATTGAAGCTCGCAAGAGCCGTTATCTCTTGTTCAACGTGCCAACCAAGCACTTGGCCGAAGTAGTCGCGGAACTGCCAACGGCCGGTTCGCCGAGTGTCTTGACCTTGGCCGATCCCGAGGTGGTTTCAGTTCACGCCCTCGTTCCCGCGAGTGATATTTGGGCACTAATGCCCAAGCTCGAGGCCAAGGGCGCCAGCGCCATTTTGACCTTGCCAATCGAACGGATGGTCCGATGAGTCGCACTACCAAAGTCGATAAGCAGTTCACGATTGAAGACATCGTGAATGATGTAAAGAATCGCGGAGACGCCGCAGTTGCTGAATGGTCAGCACTCTTAGACGGTGTTGAAGAACGTGCACCTCAGAAGGCTGTACCGAGTGGCGACATCCCAGGTGATGCCGTCCTGTTCGCGGCTGACGCTATTCGTCGTTGGCACGCCGCTCAGATGCCCGCAACCGTCACGATGGAAGTCAACCCCGGCGTCTCGCTGGAGCGTCGATGGGTCCCAATCCAAACGGTCGGCCTCTATGTCCCGAGTGGTCTGGTCTCTTCTCTGCTTATGACGGCGATTCCCGCCCAGGAAGCCGGTGTCGAAAAGATTGTTATCTGCACACCACCGCGTGGAGCTGAAAATGTCGCCGCCGCGGCCAAACTCATTGGCATCTCAGTAGTCTTTGTCGTCGGTGGCGCACAAGCGATTGCCGCGATGGCGTACGGCACTGCCACCATCCCGAAGGTCGACAAGATATTCGGACCCGGTGGTGGTGCGGTTAATACCGCCAAGTTGCTCGTGAGCCAAGTGGTCGCAATCGATCTTCCGGCCGGACCAAGTGAAGTTGTTGTGGCAGCTGACCCCGGTATTGAAGAGTCGCTAATCGAGCAGGAGCTGGCGGCCCAGCTTGAACACGGTCCTGATTCGCGAGCGTTTGTGGTGCGCGTCGGTGACGACCTTGACGCAGCCGTGGCTGAAATAGATGGTCACGCTGCCGAACACGTGGCCCTACTGGGACCTCGTGCCGAGTCTCTGGCGCCACGAATTCGCAACGCCGGCGCGGTGTTCGTTGGTCGGTACGCCCCGGTGCCAGCCGGTGACTACGCCACGGGAGGAAACCACGTTCTCCCTACGGGTGGTTGGGCACGCTCTACTGGGGGGCTCGGAATCGAGGCCTACATGAAGACCGTGACCATTCAACGAATAAGTGAAGAAGGCCTAGCCCTTCTCGCACCAACAATTGAGGCCCTCGCTGAACTCGAAGGACTCCCTAACCACAAAGCGACGGCCCGCCGATGAGCTCAACCCCACCACCACTCGCCGCCTACCAATGGCCGCCTTCGACGAACGAACTTGCTGAGCGCGTGGGTCTAGCCCCCGATCAGATACTTCGTTTTGACGGGAATGTGCCACCTCAAGCTCCGGCGACAGCACGCCCTGCCACCATTGCTAAAGCTCTGGCCGATGTCAATGAGTACGACCGTGGTCGCTACGCCCCACTGCGTGAAGACATCGCTCAGTATCACGGTGTTGAGGCCAATCAAATTGTCCTGGGTGCAGGCAGTGACGAACTCATCGTCCTCTGCGCTCGCATTTTTGCGTCAGGCGGCACGATCGCCACGGTGCCTTCCAACAGCTATTCGATGTATCGATTCGCGGCGGGAATGGCGGGAGCCACCGTTATTGACGACCCCTCGAAGGCCGACCTGGTCTTCGTCTGTCGACCTAACAATCCCACTGGTGAATTGCCGGACATCCCTTCGGTGCCCGGACAGCTGGTTATTGATGAGGCATACGCCGACTACGCCGGCGTAAGTGCCATCGATCAGGTCGATAGCGGCGTGATTGTGCTCCGCACATTCTCTAAGGCCTTTGGCCTAGCGGGCGCCCGAGTTGGATACTCAATCTCGACACCGCAACTCGCTGATGCGATGGCGGCACGCTTGGCCCCACTTTCCGTTTCTACATTGTCGGCGGCCCTGGCCCGAGCGGCATTGGCGTCCCCACCCGATGTCACCTCGCAGATTGCTGAAAGGGAGCGGTTGTCCGTGGCCTTGAGTGAACTGGGCTTGACTCCACTGAAGTCGTTCACCAACTTCCTCTACATTCCCATGGAGGACCCCGAAGCAGTTGTGAATGGTCTGCTGCCCTACGGCATTGTGGTTCGCGCCTTTGCCGGCGCACTACGCATCAGTGTCCGCGACGAACTTGATGACAATCGTCTGCTCGAGGCGCTGGCCGCCTGGCAGCAGGGAACTCCGCCCAGCGCGGTGCCCACGATATTTCGTCGTGCGACCGCCGAAACGTCTATCGCGATCCGTCTCCGTATTCCCGGTGAGGGTCGCGTCTTTGTCGACACCGGTCAGGGTTTCTACGACCACATGCTCCAGCAACTGGCCTTCCACAGCGGCATGGACTTGCGCCTCGAAGGAGTGGGTGACCACGAAACGGGCGATCACCACACCGTTGAGGACATGATGCGAGCATTCGGTGACGCCTTCAGTGCGTCGCTGGGTGACCGCAAGGGCATCGCTCGTTACGGCGAGTCTCGTGTCCCCATGGACGAAGCGCTCGCGCACGCGGTAGTTGACCTCTCGGGTCGCCCCACGGCCACGATCTCGATCACGCCCGATCCCGGGATGGCGACGCACGCGCTGGAGTCATTTGTCCAGACGGCCAAAATCACGCTGCACGTAACGGCCACTGGTCAGAATGCGCACCACGTTTCCGAAGCGGCATTTAAGGCCGTCGGTCGCGCCCTGGCCGAAGCCCTACGTCGAGATGGCGGACTGATTCGTTCCACCAAGGGTTCTCTGTGACCTCAGTCGTCGTGGTCGATTACGGCGCGGGCAATACGCGCTCGGTGCGCTCTGCGCTCCGTCGACTGTCGTATGAGTCGGTCCTAACGAGTGAACCAACGGCGATTCTGGACGCCGAGATTGTTGTTTTGCCCGGCGTGGGTTCGGCCCGCTCGGCTATGGATCACCTGGCTAGTACGGGTGCGGTGACGGCGATTCGTGAACGGTTTTCGGCGCAACGGCCCATTGTTGGTATCTGCCTAGGCATGCAGTTAGCGCTTGATCGCTCTGAAGAAGACGGGGGCGTCGAGGGTCTTGGGCTCATTCCGGGAGTAGTGCGTCGTCTTCCGGGAGGGCGTGTCCCTCGATTGGGCTGGCAACTCGTGACACCAGTCAACGAAGCGTTCTACTTTGCCCACAGCTACTTCGCCGAAACCGCGTGCGCGACTGGGCTCTCTGATGAGGTCACGGCGATCGTGGAGTCCGGTTCGTTTATTGGTGTGCAGTTCCACCCCGAAAAGAGTGGCGATGCTGGACTTCGACTCTTGGAACAATGTCTTACCCGCGCCTAATTCCATGCCTCGACATGGCACACGGACGCGTCGTCAAGGGCGTGAGCTTCGTGGGGCTACGAGACGTGGGCGATCCCGTTGAGCTCGCTACGCACTATTCCGACGGTGGAGCTGACGAGTTAGTGCTGCTCGACATTGCCGCTACTCCTGATGACTCTTCGACGATGTTGGAGGTCGTGGCGATGGTGGCCGACGCAATCACCATTCCCTTCACCGTTGGTGGGGGAGTGCGGAGCGTACGAGATGCCGCCGCGATTATTGAGGCCGGTGCTGACCGCGTGAGTTTGAACTCGGCCGCTCTGGCGACGCCATCGCTGATTACTGAAATAGCCAATCGATTCGGTTCTCAGGCCGTCGTCGTGGCCATCGATGCCGGTGACGGCGTCGTGCACACGCACGGGGGCCGGCGCCCAACTGAAGTGCAAACTATTCCCTGGGCCCGTGAAGCAGGGGAACGGGGTGCTGGAGAGATCTTGCTGACCTCAATTCGCCAAGACGGGCAACGAACCGGCTTCGACCTCGAACTCACCGCTGCGGTTCGCGATGTTTTGACCATTCCGGTTATCGCCTCGGGGGGTGCCGGTAGTGCGCAGCACGTGGCCGAAGCTCTGCGAGTGACGGAGGCGGCATTGATCGCATCTATCGTTCACGAGAATCCGACGGGACTGCCGGGACTTCGGCGAGAAATTGAATCTTTTGGAATTGCGTTACGACCATGGAAGGAGCGAGCATGAGCGAACAGTTGCGTGCCGCCATTATTCAAGACGACATCACCGACCGCATTTTGATGCTGGGTTGGATGGACGACGAGGCGCTCGAACTCACGAAGTCGACTGGTTATGTCCACTTCTTCTCCCGCTCCCGCCAGCAGCTCTGGAAAAAGGGAGAAACGTCGGGCAATACGCTTCGACTGCGAGAGATTGTGGCCGACTGTGACGACGACGCTCTCCTAGTACGAGTGGAGGCCGATGGCCCGACGTGTCACGACGGCTCAACGAGCTGCTTCACCCCGTGGCTGTGGCGGCGAATCCTTCAGCGCGAAGCGAGCGGAGATGAGAGTTCCTACGTCGTCTCCCTCCTGAACAAGGGCGTAGGGCCAATCGCTCAAAAGGTGGGGGAAGAGGCGACTGAATCAGTGGTCGCTGCGTTGAGCGAGACTGATGAACGACTTGTTAGCGAAGTGGCCGACCTTTGGTTCCACACACTCGTGCTTCTGCGCTCTCGTGGCATTGATCCGGCACAAATCGAAGATGAACTTCGCCGTCGCGACCGTCAGAAATAGCGACCCTTCAAAATTGCTTTGTTAGATTGCCTCTCATGATTGCGCGACTACATCGAGTCTGGTGGGGATTACGCCAGGAGTCGTCGTGGGGATGGCGCGAACTCGCTAAAGGCCGCCTTCGTTGGCAGATTGATGTTGTCGCCTATCGCGCAATGTCCCTTGCACGAGTAGCTCGCTATTACAAGCAGCACGAGACTGAGCGATTCCGTGTTCTGGAGACCAAGAGCGGAGTGACCCTCTACTACCGAACAAATCGTGGTGATATTCAGGGAATTCGCGAAATCTTTATCGACGAGATCTATCGACTACCGGAGGGTGTCGAGGTAACCGGCCTCGTTGACTTCGGAGCCAATATTGGACTGGCCACGGTCTGGCTGGCGACTACCTACGGCCTCACCGGTGTGATTGCGGTGGAACCCCTTCCAGAAAATGCTCGTTTGCTCCGGACCAATGTTCGGGCGAACAACATTGCCTGCCAGGTGATCGAAGCAGCGGTCGGGACGACGACTGGCGTTACCTACTTCGCTGAGACCTCCGAGTCGAATCTTGGTCACGTGGCTGATGCTGGCCGGCAAATTCCTCTCGTCGATGTCCGAGAGATTGTCAATGAGTTGAGCTTTTCTCATCCCCTCCTCAAAATGGATATTGAGGGCATGGAAGGTGAGCTTCTTCAAGCAATCGATCCCGTGTGGACCCGCAAGTTTGTGGCCATGGTGATGGAGATGCACCCAGAGATTGTCAACGTCGGCGAGTTGGTACAAATCATCAGTGACCAGGGCTTCGATTATCGGGACTCGTACGAGATCACGAAGGGCTATCAGCGCTCAAAACGCGAGCGACTCTTCCTGCGTCGAGAGAACTAGAACTCTTCGTCGCAAAAGGGGTTGTCGTCGTAGGGGGCAGCGGTAGTTCTGACTCCACCCCAAGACTCATCGTCACGACCGAGGCCGGATGCCAAGGCGATGGCGTCACTGACGGCGTCAAGCGAGTCGGCAGAACGAACCACAATTTTGGTTCGACCGTGGGCAATGCGGTCGATCAAGATCCACGTTTGTCGTCCCTCGAGTTCGTAAACGAATGTGGGCATATCGGAGTAGGAGTGGTAGCGCACCAGAGTGACCGTGGGGTCAGCGTTCAAGATAAATAGCGCCCGCTCCATGTTTTCGAGGTTGTCGGTGGCGCTAAACAGGGTCGGCTTGGTCGCAAAGTCTTCAAGAATCTCTTCGTACAGTGCAGCATTGGGATTGGCCATGGGCTCTCCTTGGTTCGAGAGCC
>CAFAAB010000005.1_pt1 | contig 18644 bp, 16 predicted proteins | sample 7267201 | NCBI WGS metagenome assembly CAFAAB01 (sample SAMEA6813975, study PRJEB35770) | uncultured Acidimicrobiaceae bacterium | biome: Freshwater; feature: Freshwater reservoir; material: water | place: Czech Republic | collected 2016-08-15 | depth 30m m
AACCACCACGACGGCTCCGTTCATCGCTCCGCTCAGCGGTACGGTCGACCCGACAGGGCTCTCAGCGACTCGTCCCGCACTCACCATCAAGGTGGAAAACACTCCCGACGCACGTCCCCAGTGGGGGATTGACAGGGCCGATGTCGTCTACGAAGAGATCGTTGAGGGCGGTATCACCAGGCTGGCAGCAGTTTTTCAATCCAACGTTCCGGGGCGCGTTGGCCCCGTTCGATCGGTTCGCCGCACCGACCAAGCCATCGTCTGGCCCATTGGAGGCCTGTTTGCCTACTCCGGTGGGGCGCCGTATGCAGTGCAGAGCATCCAGACGGCCCCAGTGAATATCTACAGCGAGACAGGTGCTCGTGAAGGAATGTTCCGTGACCACTCGCGCTACGCGCCACACAACCTCTATGCCGTTCCTGCGAAGTTGTGGCTACACCAAGGAACGCCGACACCACCACCGGCCCTGTTCCACTATCGAGCCACGGGGGACGAGACGGGTGGAAAAAAGTCAGGCGGCTTCCTAATGGGCTTTCGCTCGGGATACGCCACGTCATTTCGTTGGAACGCCATCACGAAGTCCTGGGATCGCACTATCTTCGGTGCTCCCGATATCACAGCCACGAAAACCCGGGTGTCCCCGAAGAATGTCGTGGTGATGTGGATTACCTACAGGGGTGGCGTTGGCGCGATGGGCGCTGAAGGAATCATGGTCGGTACTGGTCGCTCGATGGTGATGACCAATGGTCGCACTATCTCTGGAACATGGACCCGTGCTTCCAAGAAGTCCAGAGTGATCTATCGCGATAGCAAGGGTGCGGAAATCAACATGACGCCGGGTCAGACGTGGGTGGAGCTAGCGGCCACGAGCGATCCAGTGACGTTCTTCCCAGCGAACTAGGCGGTTTCTACAGTCGCAGCGAGGCGACTCAATGTTTGTTCCATTGAGATTTTGTTCTTAGCGGGCCAGCCCAAAGGAAGAATCAAAAGCCCCCACGGTTTGCGGTAATCAAACGATTCACGCACCAAGGTGCCATCGGCCACCTCGTCGAGTTGGTAGCGCCAGACAAATTGTGCGATGTGGTGCCACGCAATCACGTGATTTTCCTCGAACTCCACAACGTGGTTAGTCGTCAGATACGAGGCCTTCATCTTCATGTCCATCGAAAATTTCGCCCCGAGGAAAAGCCGTTCCGGGGTGCCGGCTTTGGGCTGTACCACGGTGCCCGAACCGTCAATTTCGTGGTGTCGGTAGGGATTGGCAAGAATGTCAAAAATCTTTGATGCCGGTGCGTGAATCACGCGCTCGGCCGAAACGATGCGAGAGTTGCTCATAGGGCCACCCTAGGGACGAACGTGGGGTGAGTACGCTCAACACATGGAGCAGAGCATTGTTGAGAGCAGCGGAACCATCGCGGTGGCCGAACGGGTTGTCCCATGGGTTGCTTGGATCCCTGACGGTCCGCCCCCAGACACGCTGGTATTAATTGGCCACGGCGCCAGTGGCGACAAGCGCGAGAGCTACGTTGTGGCTCTCGGACGCTCGCTCGCCTCCCGTGGGGCCCTCTGCGTGGCCATTGATGGGCCAATTCATGGTGATCGCCGGAGCAAGGGCGTAACGTCTTCGCCGTTCTTGGATTTTGCGGCCCGATGGTCGAGTGACGCCAGCCTGACCGACAGCATGATTGAAGATTGGCGCGCGGTTCTCGATCACTTCTTGAGTGACGGATCGGTCAGTCCCCTAGCCCAGGTGGGTTATTGGGGGCTCTCTATGGGGACCATCTTGGGCCTACCGCTCGTCGCCGCCGAGCCGCGAATCTCCGCCTGCGTGCTGGGACTCATGGGCACTACCGGCCCGACTAAGGAACGTATTGCGATGGATGCTCGAACGTTGCAAATTCCCACAATGTTCCTCGTCCAGTGGAATGACCAACTATTTCATCGCCGCGACGCCTTTGAATTATTCGATCTCATTGGCTCACCAGACAAGACGCTGATTGCCACCCCGGGGAACCACGGCGACGTCACCCCCGAAACCTTTCGCCGCTCTGCCGAGTTCCTTATGAACCGTTTGGCGAAGAGTAAGTAGAATTTGGCAATGAGTACGCCACGCGTTGGATTCCTGGGCCCCGTGGGTACCTTCACGCACGAAGCCCTGCGCACTCAGGCCGACCTCGTGGCGGGAACCATCGTGGAGTATCCAACGATTGGTGACGCCCTGGGGGCTGTCACGGCTGGTGAGGTCGACCTGGCCGTGGTGCCACTTGAAAATGCGATTGAGGGAACTGTCTCGGCCACTGTCGACGGACTTATTTTCGAAAACAGCCTCTTGATTGAAAGGGAAATCGTTCTTCCGATTCAACTCCACTTGATGACTTCGCCTGGCGTGGCGCTGGGTGACGTAACGGAAGTGTGGAGCTACTCCCACGCCTTGGCCCAATGTCGAACCTTCCTTCAGCAGTCGCTTCCTGGGGTGCCGACCAAGATCAGTGCTTCCACCGCTGACGCTGCCCGCATTGTTGCCGAAACTGGTGGCTCGCTCGCCGCCGTGGCCCCAGCTATCGCCGCTGAGATCTACGGTCTTGAAATTGTCGCCACCGATATTGAAGATCACGAAGGTAATGCCACGCGGTTCGTCGTGGTGGGTCGTGAAACCATCCCTGCCCCCACCGGACACGATCGCACCACCATTGTTTGCTTCCAAGATGCCGACCGTCCCGGCTCCCTCTACGGCATCCTGGGACGATTCGCGGCCCGTGACATCAACTTGACCAAACTGGAGAGCCGTCCAACGAAGCGCGGTCTCGGCGACTACTGCTTTGTCGTTGAGTTCGAGGGCCACATTGCCGAAGACGTCATCGCTGACTGCTTAACCGATCTTCAGACCCACCTCACCCGAGTGAAGTTTCTGGGCTCCTACCCAGTTACTGGTGAAGAGGCCGCTAGTCGTCGTGAAGATGTCTCGGTCGCCCGTGCGGCGTCGGACGAGTGGATGACTGAACTGCGTCGCAACATCCGCTGATTAGCCGAAGAAGGACCTCACGAGTGAGGTCAAGCCTCCGAGTAGTAGCAAGATGTTGACCATCAATCCGAAATGGCGCTTATTAATCTTGGCGCTCTGACGAAAGCCCAACGCCGTGCCAGCCGCAGCAGCTAGCAGCGTCGAGGCAAAAAGTTCGACGTCCACCACCCGGATGGCGTTTCCGCCGAGAAGCATCACCAGGCCAATCGCGTTCGAAACGGAAAAGACCAGCGAGATCGTGGCTCGAAATTGTTCGGGGGAGAGTTGACGACCCTGAAGGTAGATCACGAGGGGTGGACCGTTGGTTGCCAGGGAGGTGTTGAGAACTCCGCTCACGGCACCGACAAAGCCACCAAAGAGATTTGAATCCGTCCACGGTCGACGAAGACGGCTGGCCATTTCGAGCGACCACAGCGCCGCGGCCGTGGTGCTAATGCCAAGTATGAGTCGCAGCATTGAGGCGCTTCCCGATTGCAGTAGCCACACTCCGAGTGGCATCGCGATGACCGCACCGATACTGAGCCGCTTGGCCTCCGGCCAGACAATGTGCTCTCGCTGAGTTCGGGTGAGGACCAGCGATATGACGCAAGCAGTTAGGAAAACGGAGACGACTACATCACGTGGCGTGACGATCATGGCTCCGACCGGAACGGCAAAGAGGGCAAACCCAAAGCCGGCCGCTGATTGAAAAAATCCGGCGACAAAAATGATCAGCATAAGCATCGCCAGCCACCAGATCTGATGATTGAGGAAAACATCGCGCATCGGTGAATGCTATGAGGTGGAAGAGAAAATCCCGAGCCTCTTACGAGACTCGGGATTTTTCAGTGCGGAGGGAGTGGGATTTGAACCCACGGTGAGTTGCCCCACGTCGGTTTTCAAGACCGGTGCATTCGTCCGCTCTGCCATCCCTCCGTCACCAATTCTAGTGCGAAGGGGGAGGCTGGTTAAAGCGCCTTGCCCTGCTTCGTCTTGCGATGGCGGCCGGCCTGGTCCAACACGACCTTACGGAGTCGGATCGACTTAGGCGTGACCTCAACGGCTTCGTCGTCGGAGATGAACTCCAACGCCTGCTCGAGGCTCATAATCGTCGGCGGCGTCATTCGTTCCGTGTTGTCTGAACCAGATGCTCGCATGTTGGTGAGCTTCTTTTCCTTGGTGGGGTTCACGTTCATCTCGTCCGAGCGAGTGTTTTCGCCGATAATCATGCCCTCGTAGACATCAACGGCGGTGTCGACGAAGAGGGTGCCACGAGGCTCGAGGTCGATTAGGGAGTGCATGGTGGTGACACCACGACGGTCGGCGACCAAGACACCACGGGTGCGGTGTCGGATTTCTCCGAACCAGGGGGCGTAGCCGTCAAAGATGTGGTGCATCATGCCGGCGCCGCGAGTTTCAGTCATGAAGTCGGTACGCATACCAACGAGACCGCGTGACGGAATGCGCCACTCCATGCGGACCCATCCGGTGCCGTGGTTGACGAGATCGAGCATGCTGCCCTTACGGGTGCTCAGCAGGGTGGTGATGTTGCCAACGAACTCGTCGGGCGTGTCGATAGTGACTCGCTCCATTGGTTCATTGAGCTTGCCATCGATTTCGCGAGTAACAACCTGAGGCTTACCTACGGTGAGCTCAAAGCCTTCACGGCGCATCTGCTCAATAAGGACGGCCAACTGCAGTTCTCCACGACCCTGAACTTCCCAGGAGTCGGGACGCTCGGTGTTAACCACCTTGATGGAAACGTTACCGATGAGTTCCTTGTCGAGGCGGTCCTTGACCATGCGGGCCGTCAGCAACTTGCCTTCGGTTCCGGCGAGAGGTGATGTGTTGATGCCCAAGGTCATCGACAAGCTGGGCTCGTCAACGGTAATGGGGGGTAGAGCGATGGGGTTGTCGGGATCGGCCAACGTTTCACCAATGGTGATGTCTTCGAAACCGGCAATGGCCACGATGTTGCCGGGGCCGGCACTCGCGGCTGGTGTGCGCTCGAGTGCTTCAGTGATGAAGAGTTCGGTGATCTTGGCGTACTGGATGGTTCCGTCTAGACGGCACCACGCCACGCGCGAGCCGCGCTCTAAGGTTCCATTGATGACGCGACAGAGCGCCAAACGACCAAGGTACGGGGATGCGTCCAAGTTGCAGACCAGGGCCTGAAGGCCGTGGCCCTCTTCGTATTCCGGAGCCGGCATGTGTTCAATGATTGTGTCGAACAGTGGCATGAGGTCACCCGAGGTGTCCTCGGACGACAAGCTGGCCCAACCCTGGCGCGCACTCGCGAAGAGGATGGGGAACATGATCTGCTCTTCGTCGGCGTCGAGGTCCAAGAAGAGTTCTTCAACTTCGCTCACAACTTCGGCCACGCGGGCGTCGGGACGGTCAACCTTGTTAATCAGGAGAATTACAGGCAGTCGCTTCTCGAGCGTCTTGCGCAGTACGAAGCGCGTCTGGGGCAGGGGGCCTTCGGCGGCGTCGACGAGGAGAACTACGCCGTCGACCATTGAGAGTCCGCGCTCAACCTCTCCACCGAAGTCGGCGTGTCCGGGGGTGTCGATGATGTTGATAATCATGTCGTTAAAGCGGACGGCCGTGTTCTTGGCAAGGATGGTGATGCCCTTTTCCTTTTCCAGGTCACCGGAGTCCATGACGCGCTCGCCGGCGTCTTGGTGGTCACCAAAGGACCCGGTCTGACGGAGCATGGCGTCTACCAGCGTCGTCTTTCCGTGGTCAACGTGGGCGATGATGGCAATGTTTCGAATATTATTTTGGCGTTGCATAACTGGAACACGCTAGTGGCGATTCAAAACTACGAAAGTTATGCCGCAATTCGTATGTATTGGCGATGTTCCACAATGGCGGAACGAACCAGATCCCTCGCCCCCGCACGCAGCGTTTCCATAGTCCCATCAAGGGCCAGCGCGACTCCAGCCTCGGGCCAGATACCGATAATCCTCTGTGCCACACGGCCCTGAGGGTCCGCCAGGGCGTCCACGGCCAAGTCGGCCCGGAGCCCGGAGCCGGCGGTCCGTCCCGGGAGGCCTGAGCGGAACCGCACCACGATGCGACCCTCTTCAGGCTTTATGAGGGCGTCTCGGCGTCCGCGGAGCGTGGTTCGGGCGCCGGCGACGTCGTAGTAGGCGTCGACCGAAGCCATGGCAACGTCGGGGCCCAGCCGGCCCATAATTTGATGCATCTGGGTCGCCCAGGTGGTGGCTTCCGCGACGACGATACCCACGATGGGATTGTCGAGGTTGGCAATCCACTGACCGAGCGATCCGGTACGGGCGTGCCCGCGGGCGGCGCGATCGAGTTGATCGGCCAGGGCTTCGTAGACGGCGTCGCTGTAGGACAGCTGGGGGGAGCGTTCGACGTAGCGAAGTGCGGCGTTCCCAAGAACGCGTCGCGTGGTAATCGGGGACCACACAAAATCACCGGATTGAATGCCCGCCTTCTCAACCATCCAGGCATCGAGTCGCCGGTGGTGACCAGTCGGGATTGAACGGAAGCGCGCCGCGAGGGCATCACGCTGTTCGCTGGTGATTGCTACCTGTGCGACACCCTTGATGTCGCACAGTTCTTCGAGGGAAGCATTTGTGAGATCACGTTGCAAGACGCCGTTCATCGCCCGGCCACCAGTGCATCCAAAGTTGACAAGATTTCATCGACACCGCGATGTAGCAATTCGTTATCGACATTGAAGCGCCACAGTTGTCCTGTGGCAGTGGAGAGGGTGGCAACAAACCGGGGAGCGAGACCCGACTTCAACGTTTCGACTACGGCGTGGAAGCGAAGCGCCCGTTCCATGGATTCATCCAATGTGGAAGTGGTGATGTCGATCAGAGCGACGCCCGACCCGACGCCGTTAGCGCTGCCAATGACGAGGTCAATGTGATCGCGCAGAATGACGCCGCCCCCACCCAAACGGATGGCGCTACGCACCGCTGTGCGAGGTAGCCACGACGATGGTGGTGTGCCCAGTCGTTGTTGCAGCACAACACCGTGGGCCACAACTTCGGTAGCGAGACGCGCCCGTTCGTCGTCGTCCAGTCCAGCGAAGACTTCCACGAGCTCGCTGGCCCCTTCACTTGCTCGCCACGCCGCGACGGCATCCGTGAAGAGATCATTAATCGGGAAGCCGATGGCGATCAAGCGCATGAGTTGCGTAATCAGAGCCCCGCGCATTCGACCGAATGGGGTGTAGGAGCTTGTCACGACGTCGCGTCGAAACGAACTAGGGCGAATGACGTAGGGAGTGGTGGGCTGGGCTTCGCCCAAGAGTGCGTAAATGCCGTCGGCCAGGGTGGCTCGGATACCGGCACTGTCGAGAGCAACTTCGGGCGAGGTCGTGCGTCGTGCGTCACGCAGAGAGTCAATGAGGGTCACAATGTGTGGGGTTGCCGTCGTTGTCATGGCTCTACTCTGCTCCGGGCCTATGACACGCCTAAAGTGATGCCCATGCTCATGTTCTGGCTGGTTTTTGGCGTATTTATTGTGGCAACGCTCGTTTGGGCCGTGCTTACGGTTCGTTGGGCCGTTCGACGTAACCGAGAAATAAAAATGTCACAGGGCGATGTTCAATCGTCGTAATGACGGACTCCGCGGTAGAACGCTCCCGCCTGTGAGCATGGTGTAACGAATGTTTACTCCAAAGGCCCAAGAGAATAAACCGTTCCATCGCCGTGGGGGTTGGAACTATTCACTCCTCTTGTTTTGTAGATTTTCCACTGCTTGTTGAAGCTCCGCCAGGGACGCTTCGAGTGGGGCCAGTCGTTCACTAACAACTTCCTCCACGCGTGCCGCCACGTATTCTCGAATTCTGGCGTCGACGGAGTCAACAACCGGTGCGGTCAGCTGACGGAAGATGTCCTTGAAATCGTTGGCCTTGGCGTCGCTAGATTCGGTCATCCGCCAACCTTAATTTCCCGATGGACGGCAGTACACGCCACCATCAAACTGGAGCGAGTTGTAGAGACCGGCCCACGGGGCACTGTTGAACAGTTGAATTTGCCACGGGGCGACGAGGCAGGCGTTGGAACTTCCAAAGGCGATGTAACCAATGAGATTGTTGCCCTTCGTGGTGCTGAGTCGATATGGCGGCGAGATTCCATTGACGACCACTTTGGTGGCGTGTGCCTTGCGTAGAGGTGTGGTGAACGGAACGGTGAGGTTGGTGCCGTTATACGAACTGGCGATTTGCGCGAACTCCGGCCCGGCGCTATCGCGGAAGTAGATCTTTTGACCGGCGTAGAGTCCCGAGCTACTCGCCACCGTCATGCTCGTGGCGCCAATTGCGACGGGTGCGGTTACCGAGGTGCTGAACCATTTAAAGGCCACGGCCAAGAAGACGGGCATCGTCAAACTGCTGAGGGCGCCAAGTTTGTACTCATTTTGGGTGGCGTACATGGCGGGCTTTAACGCCGTGTCGATCGAGGTCAGCCCATCGGCCCATCCGGTGGCGTAGGCCGTCCAGAGCGTCGGCGACCAAGCGGGACACCACTTGGCAATTGTGTTCACACCATCGAGGCACGAGTGGTAGTCGGGGTAGCCCTCGGGGTCGATGATCACCCAATCGGGCTTCAGCCCAAGGCCGAGTCCGCGGTACTTGCCGATCGTGTTAGCGACCGCAACTCCCGCGGCAAAGGCGTGGGCGTAGTACACGTCGGGAGTGACCTTTTCGCCACTCGTCGGTCCCGAGACCGTCCAGTAGGACAGCCAGGCCGTTCGCTTATGACTGTCGGCAATGGCCTTGCCGACGAGAAAATCTTGAGAGTTCTTTATTTCGTTGCTGCCTGCCTTCACCGCGACCCACGGTGCGCTCAACGTTCCGAGACCACCCGTAATGCCGATACTGGGCCACCCATCGCTAATAGCGGTCGAGTTTTTACTCTGCGGAATGGCGTAGAGGCCCGTTCCCGTGGGTGGTGGTGTGGCCACGCCTCCGGCGTAGAGCACGAGGCCGGAAGTGGTCACCACACCAGTAATGCCGCCACCGACCGTCTGGGCATCAGATCCACCAGTAATAGAGACGTCAACGCTCTTCCAAGTATTGGCTCCGGTTTCATTGGAAATGATGAAGAGGTCGCCCCAGTTGCGAGCTTTGGCCGCCACGTAGATAGTTGATCCGGAGTTAATGACAAAGGGGGCGTCAACGAGAGATGGCGCGCTTGAGGGCGTGGAGATATCGATGTCATTCCAGGTGTACGTGCCTGCCGTGCCCGTTCCCCGAAACAGTGTCGCCACACCAGTGGTCGTGAGTCCAACGAGGGCCACGCCCGTAGGGGTCATGGTCAGACTGAGGTCCGCGGTGGTGGTGGGTGCGCCCGCAGCAAGAGTGATGTCTTGCGTGGTGACGGCGCTACAGGTGGCGGGTGCGAGGATGCAGTCACTCGCAAGGCGGTACTGCATGATGTGACCGACGGAATCAGTAGCGACAAAGGTGCTGGTGCCCGGGAGCCACGTGGGATTGCCACTCACGCCGGCATCGTTGACCATCGTCGTGACGTCACGGACATCGTTTGCCGTAATGCTTAAGGGCCATGTCAGCGGTACGTGCATGTAGACCACATGGTTTGTAGTGGTGCGTCCAATAAGACTGAGACCGTCGGTGACGTAAGTAGTCGATGGCGTTGTGGCAAAGGCAACCCCAGCCAGCGTGGAGAGATCTCGGACGGTTAGGAAAGCACGCGACACGGGCTTGACTTGAAAGTGCTCCCATCCGGGGTGGACGTCGGACCAAATCGTAATGAGTGTCAATCGACCAGCCGTTGAAAGAAACATGGTCTGGAGGTTGTCTTGCGCGTCGATGAAAACAACAGGGTCACTCGCGGCTAAGGGCAGGCGCCTCCCTTGACAGTGAATACAGATTGTGGTGGTCGCTCCGGTGGAGAGAGTCTGGTTGACCATGACGAAACCCTGGGCGGAGCGCCATGCCAGCAGTGTGCCTCCCGAAGTGGTGAGACCCACGTAGGGGCGACCCATCATTGTGGTGTTTGCCATGATCGACTTACGAGGCGTGGCATCCCACGGCAGTGGTGTGGAGTTGGTTTTGGCGTACGAAAAGATTGGTAGTCCGGTGGTGGTGGTGGCTGGCGCCGGTGCGGCGTTCGAGCGAACGACAACAGGTCCCAGGGCCGTCAGGGCGCAAAGTATCGCAGCGATGGCAACGCGTACTCTCACTCGTCCTCTTCCCAGGTGCTCCAGCACCGAATCGGACCTCCACCCGCACTCAGTCTAGGAAGTCGTTGGCGAATTCGGCGGTCACCACCAAAGGAACGTGACTGGAAGTCGACAAAGTTATTGTCTTGATCGCGAGTTGAAATTGGTCTCCGAACTGGTCACGATTGAGAAATTTTTACTACTTCGTCAGCTGCACTTACGAGGAGAACGTCGCCAACTTGGTTCCCAAGGTCGCCCCGAGGTTGCCGGAGCCGTAGGCAAACAGAGATTTCACTCCAGCGAGGGTGACGGTAACGGGAATCCACGTTTCACTGGGTGGACCATTCTCAATTAAGACCACGACTTTGCCGGCGACGAGCACTGCGAGTTGTCGAGCGGAGGTGCCAAACAGAACGACATCACTCTGAGGGGTGAGCGTGGCGTACGTGGCCGTGATGTCATCAGTGACCCAAGAACCGTTGCTCGTGGTCAGTGGGAGTAGTTCAATGAGGTGAAACTTGCTGGTTCGGACGTAGACGGCGAGTTTGCTCCCACCCCCGAGGGTTGGATTGCCAATGAAGGCTGCGTTCGTGCCGAGCGTCCAGCGCGCCCAACCGGAGATGTCGACGCCATCCCACGTACCGAACGTGATGTTGTAGGTAAAGAGGGAGATCTCCTTGCCAACCCTCAAGACGATTGAGGGCCCCTCGACCGTGCTGGTCACGGATTGCGCTAACGCGTAGCCCGTGCCAGTTACTTTAGGCACTGCATTGAGAACGGAAATGTTGGTTCGCGTCAGCTGCGAGCCGTTGACGACTGAAACGTACAGGTAGCCAGTCGTGCTGATGTTGGCGACGTAGATACGGCCGTTGGCAATCGCGATGCCGGGAGATGCAACGGCCGCCTTATCGGCGGTGGCGGTATTGAGAACGGTTGCGACGAGGCGTACGTTGGCAATCGCTAGGAGTCGGACCTTGGCGTCTTTACCGACGTAGACAATGAAACAGCCGCCGGCGGGATTGTCGATCACGTCAGGGTCCGACGCCACACCCGGCACGCGAGTTACGCCCTTGCTTGTTACGAGGAGTGAGGAAACGGCCGAGATCGTGGAGTACAGGGCTCCCTTGCTGGTCCGACTGACGGTGCCGCAGTTGGTCGAACTCGCCGGCACTCCCACGATCGTGCCCACGGCCGACGGCACCGTAGTGCTCGCACTACGCCACGTACTAATAAAGGTGGTCGAGACGGGCGTGGCACTGACGCCTCCAGCCACAGCGGTCACGCTGACGGGGCCCATGTTCCCAGTAACAATCCGGAAGGTCGCCACACCTTGGAGGTCCGTAACATTGCGCGACGTAGGAATAACCCCGACGCCGATAGGTGTCCTGAGCGATACCGAGATACCCGCGATCGTGCTCTGCTCACTGTTGCGAACCGTGACACGGACCGTGGCACCCGTGGTTCCGACCCCTGGTGACGCACTCACGGTGCTCGCAATCGCGTTAACGACACTGGTGGTGAGCGCGGCCTGGAACGACGTGTAGGAATTATTAGAGTCGGAGATCTCTAAGACGTTGGAACCCGCCCTGAAGCCGTTGATGGCGCCCGAAGTAACGACGGTAACGGCCGCCAATGGAGCAATATCACTTCCTAATACCAAGGTGGCATCAGCACCCGAAACAGAGACACTGCTCGGGTGCACTCCGTTAATCGTGTAGCTGGCCGCGTCAGTGCTTAGTCCGCCCGAGACCATGCCGTGAATAGTGATGCTGTCGGCACCGGCAACTAGTGCCGTGCCACTCGAGAAGTAGTTGAACGTCCAGGTAGCAGCAACACCGGTTCCAGTTTTCGACGAACTGAAGGTGTGGGCCTGTCCGCAGAGGGCGGGTAGAAACGTTGCCGGGTTAGGTGATCCGAGGCCGGAGGCAACGTCGTACCCCGAAGTCGCGCTGTAACTGCCAATGCCGTAGATGTCATTAGACCCGGTGGTCACGTCACTGATTCCCGTGCCGTTGATCGCCATTTGGTAGAGACGCGGATTGAGAAAGCCGAGATTGGACATGCCGCACGCTTGAGCACCAACGGCCGCCATGGCCCCGAGGATTGGTGCCCCAATCGAGGTTCCGCCAAATCCGTGCCATCCGCCAGCGAAGTAGGCCAGCATGCCGGTACGGGGATCACCCATTACAGAGATATCGGGCACTTGACGTTGATTATTGAGCGTGACGCCCGGTCCGACCTGCCAGTCGGGTCGACCGTAGACGTTTGAGAAACCCCCACCACCACCACACGGCGCGCCACAGCCACCGTTCCAAACGGTCTGGACGAGCGGAGAGATAGAGGTGACGGAGAGTCCGCCAATGCCGGTGACCCACGGAGAGTTAGACGGGTCATCGACGATTGCGCTGTAGGACACCGAGGGGTCACCGGCGGTGGCGTTGTAAGCACAACTCGACGACCCCGAGTCACCGGCCGCGACAAAGACGGACTGACCTTGCGCCGCTAGCTGCTGAAGCAGTGGTTGTTGGGCGGCACTCGAAATATCGGCCTCGCAAAGACCCCACGAGACGGAAACGGAATCGGCCAGGTAGTCATTGGCAATCTGGTTGAACTCGTCGACGAAGCCGTTGGAGTCATTTGGGTGCATGTAGTTATAAATCGTGGCGCCGGGAGCGAGACTGGCAATCTGCTGGAGGTCGAGTTCTACTTCAGCTCCACCATCGGCGGCGGTGCTGGCGCCCGCGCCCCCGTTCATAACAACATCAACAATTGTGTTGGATAGTCCAAAGCAGTTGAGGTACGTCGTCATGTCACTGCGGTAGTAGTCCGCAAACTCCACCACCGCCACGGAGTGGCCGGCACCGTTGAAACCGTTTGCGTATGCCGTATCCAAACCGTACGCGTGTGCAATTTGGCTCGGAAGATAGATGTGTCGGGCCGCGGCCGCATTGCTCGCAGACGTACAGGCCGTGGGGCCGGCTAACGAAGGGCGAGCCGTAGCCGAGTTGGCGATCGCCGACGTGGCGTGGGGGTGTTCAAACCCGTTCAGCCCCGAGATGCCGGCGACGTAGCGGGCAATGGGTGAGGCGAGGCCAATGCGTGATGTGGCCACGGTCGCAATCTCGCCGCTGATGTCGCGGTAGCGCTGCAATTTGGTGTGGAAGGAAGCGGCGACTTGGGTCGCGCTACCAGTGACTCGAAGTACCAAGTTGTTGGGGCTGACGTCCGAAACAGTGAGTCCGGTACTCCGTAGTTCACTTCGAACAAAAGCAATGGCGGAGGGCGTCGCCCCAAATCGTTGGGCGAACTCGGCCGGACTGAGGAAGTGGCGATAGAGAGGGTTACCCGGGGTCGAAACATCGTTAATAAATTGCGCGAGTGCTCCCGAATTATTGGGCTCGAGGACGACCCGCAGATCGAGCCGAGTGCTGCTGGGGGCTGCCCCCAGCAGCGTTGAGCCGAGTGGGGCCGCGATGCCTTGCGAGAGCCAGTCAATAGTGGAAGGACGAACGAGTGCTTGTGCGCTGAGAGGGGTGACCAACACCGAGATGCACACAGCGACAGCGGCCGTGACCACTTCGAATCTGCGTCGCATGTACAACTCCCTGAACTACACGTCTGTAGGGCAACACTAGAGCCCCTCGTCGCGAGCTGGGAGGTCGCTACTTTTGAGAGGTGGCGTAACGACGCGTGATGTCAGCGCAATCAGCGCAGACTTCTTCGGGGATTAAGCCAACTTTCATCAGTTGGCCAAAGATGGCGCAGCCCAAGCAGTAGCCCACAAATCCCTCGAGAGCCGCGGCGGCGATTAAGGGGAGCAGAATCCATCGGGCAGCCGACCAGCCGACAGTGAGATAGACGATTGACGCCGAGGCGGCAAAGGCCAAACCGATGCCTTGTGCGAATCGCTTGGGTGGACCGGCCACCATCTTTTCCCACGCTGAGAGGCGCGGGGCAGCAAACTTCACGGCAAACGTTCCGAGGGGGCTGATCTTGGGCCCGGCGGCGACGCGGGCCAGGAATCCGTAGGTAAGGGGGATGAGTATCCAAGGCTGGTTGAAGACCAGAGCCGCAGTGGCCATCGCGACTACACCCAGGGCCACGGTGCGGGCGGCTGCGTCATTGACGGGATTAGGAAAGGAGAAGAATCGCTTCATAATAAAAATGCTACTAATCAAATAGCATTTTGGCAATAGGCCTACCGGAACAGCAGATTCAGTGACGTGGCGAGCCCAATCGTCACTATCAAGATGCGAACCGTAACGGGCCGGAGACGTCGGATGAGCTTGGTGCCGAAGTAGCCACCGATCAAGGTGCCGAAAAACAGCATGATGACTGCCTCGGCCACGAGGTGGCCTCGAAACAGAAAGATCAGCGCGGCGGCGGCGTTGATGATCGTTGAGAGCGCACTGCGCAGCCCCTGGAGCGTGTCAAGGTCGTCGGGCAGCGTTAAGCCCATTAGCGCCAGCAGCATGATCCCTAGGCCGGCTCCGAAGTAACCCCCGTAGACCGAGACCACGAACATGCCTATATGGAGTGCCCGCGTGCGAAGACCGTGGTGGCCCAAGTGGGCGATGCGACGAGTGATGGCGGGACCCGTGGCAAAGAGGAGCGTCGCTGCGAGGATCAGCCACGGAACAATGACGCGAAACGTCTCGGGCCGTCCGAGAAGGAGGAGCGATGCCCCCGTAGCAACGCCCGCGAGGCAGGCGGGGAGTAGTTGGCGAACGAGCGGCCACCGTTGCAGCAACTCCTGGCGGTACCCCCGGATGCCCCCTACGTAGGAGGGCAGGACCCCCACGGATGACGAGACGTTGGCCTGTAGGGCCGGTACGCCCATGGCCAGCATCGTGGGGAACGTGATGAAGGTCCCACCACCGGCAATGCCGTTGGAGATGCCGGCGGCAATACCGGCCAGCAGATAAATGGAGAGTCGCCATCCGATTGGCAGCGAATTGGCAATCATGATTACTACTCTACGAAGGTGTGGATAGGGACAACATCATCACGATGAATGCAGAACTGATTGTTCCGAGTGATCAACCCCACGACCTCATTCGTGCGGCCGGTGGTGTTTTGTTCCGCACGTCTCGTCGCGGCCGTGACAAAGTGGCCGTGGTCTACCGCGAAGCCCGTGGCGACTGGACCTTCCCCAAGGGAAAGCTCGATGAAGGCGAATCCTTTGAAGAAGCTGCTCTTCGAGAAGTTGTGGAAGAAACAGGGATAACGGCCGAGATTCGACGGTTTATTGGTTCAACGAACTACACCCACCGCAAGGGTCGACCCAAAATCGTGGCCTACTACCTCATGGAGTCCATCAGTGGCGAGTTCGCTCCCAACGAAGAAGTAGATGAACTGCGCTGGGTCACGCTTGATGAGGCGTTCGAACTATTGACGTGGGACCGCGACCAAGAACTCATAGATCTCTTGCGTTTGCTGCCCGAGTTTCGCGCTACTGCGTCTTAGGCACCCGCGATAAGAAGTCAATCGTTTCCGGTTGACTGGGGCTGTCAAAAAACTGTTTGGCTGGTGCCACTTCCACTAAGCGGCCGGCGTCCAAGAGCGCTACTCGATGCGCCACGTCTCGAGCGAACTGCATCTCGTGAGTCGCAATCAACATCGTGGTGCCTTGAATCGCGAGATCGGACAGCAAGTCCAGTACTTCACCAACGAGAGTGGGGTCGAGAGCGCTGGTGACTTCATCTAACAGCAACACGTCAGGCTGCATGGCTAACGCCCGAGCGATGGCCACGCGTTGCTGTTGACCGCCAGACAGCTGATCGGGATAGTCGTTGCTACGAGTGCCCAGGCCAATGCGTCCCAGGAGTTCACGAGCCTCGCTCTCAACTTCGTTCCTCGGCCGACCTAAGGCTCGCAAGGGCCCGAGGGAGATGTTGTCGAGCACGTTCAGGTGAGGGAAGAGATTGAAAGCCTGGAAGACGATGCCGATGTGGCGGCGAACGAGATCAACATCGATGCGCTCATCGAGGAGAGACTGACCGCGAAAGATGATGTCGCCCTGCTCGATGCGCTCGAGCAGATTGATGCACCGCAGCAAAGTGGACTTACCGGAGCCTGAACTGCCTAAGAGGCAAACGACTTCGTGGGCCTGCAGTTCGAGCGTCACGCCGTGGAGCACGGTGCGCTGGTCGAACTGCTTATGGACGTTGTGAAGTTCAATCATGGGACTACTCATGAGACGAAGGCCAAGCGCTTGGATCGGTCACGATCTATTAGTCGGTCAGTTAGCCGAGTCATCGGGATTGTGAGCAACAGGAAGAGCAGCGAGGCCACGGTGAAGCCCGCAAAGTTGAAGTTGGTGGAGCTGTAGATGTGTGCCGCTTGCGTGGCGTCAATAATTCCCAGCGTCGAGACCAGCGCGGTGTCCTTCTGCAGAGAGATGAAGTCGTTGAGGAGTGGAGGAATGACGTTGCGAATGGCCTGCGGCAAAACGACGTAGCGCATGGTGGCGCCCTGTCGCAGCCCAATGGCCCGCGCCGCAACGAGTTGGTTGGTGGCGACGGAGTTAATGCCGGCTCGGTAGACCTCGGCGACGTAGGCACTGTACGTAATAGTCAGGGCAATGCAGGCGTAGACCGCTGGAGACTGCTGGGATATCCAACCCAAGTCCATACCGGGCATGCCGTACCCAACGGCAAAGAGTACGAGGATGACAGGAATGCCACGAAAGAAATCGGTGTAGATGGTGGAGAGCAACCGCAGGGGAGTCAGAACCGGTGACGAACTCATACGTACGACGGCAATCGCCAATCCGAAGATCAAGACGAGAATCTCGCACACGATAAACATCCAAATGTTGGTGAGAAATCCTCTCCATATTGCCGAGAGGCCTTCACTGGGATCGCCAATAAATGCGCGCCAGGCGTGACTCGGGCTGAGAAAGAATTCGCGGACGGCCTGACCACCCGGCGCCATCCACAATGCGAAGGCCATAACACCAATAACCGAAATCGTGGAAGCAATACTGGCCCAGCGAGCGTGCTGGCTACTGCCGAAGCGACGATGGCGCGCTACAAAAAGATGTGGCGCCCCCGGCCCAGAGTTCTGAGTCGAAGGCGCCACAAACGTAAAGATTTGTACTTGTTACTTAAGCAGCGGTACTGAGGTGTAGTCGCTGAGGTACTGCGTTGCAAGGCGCTTCAACGTGCCGTCAGCCTTAAGTGCGGCGATAGCTGAGTTCACGCAAGCGACGAGATTCGAGTTCTTCTGGAAGGTAACGCCGTAGTGCTCACCAACCGACTTGAACTGTCCAATCTGCTTGGCCAGTGGGTCGCCCGCTTCCGTCGTGATCTGGTAGTTGACCATGTAGTTACCGGTTGGCGTGTCGACCACGATGGCGTCGATTTGCTTCGACTGCAGTGCAGCCACGGCGAGGTCGAGCGTGTTGTACGCACGTGGTGTGGTCTTGGGCTTGATGTACTTGGTGATGTACGACATGCCCGTCGTGCCGACCTGGTCACCGAACTTGGCGTTCTTGAGGCCCGCCAACGTCTTGACGTTCGCGTACTTGCTGGTCTTCAACACAACAACCGACTGTTGAACGTCGTAGTAGCTGTTCGAGAAGGCCACGGTCTTGGCGCGCTCTGGCGTGTAGGAGATTTCGTTGATGTCAAAGTCGTAGGACTTGGCACCGGGGGCGTAGCTCGAGTCGAATGGCACGGTGGTCCACTGAACCTTGGCGTTCGTGAAGCCAAGCTTGCGGGCTAGTGCGTACGTAAAGGCTGACTCGTAACCTTGGCCGTTAGACGGCGTGTTGTTGGAGAACCAGGGCTCCCAGACGGGGTTGTCGGTTCCGACGGTGAGCTTGCCGGCAGTCTTGTAGGTCGCAGTGTTGCAACCCTTCAGGCTGGTGGTAGCACCAGCCGTAGTTGCCAATGTGGCGGCGGTAAGGGCGGTGGCGCTCAAAGCGCCGGCAAGTGCGAGTCGAAGTGCACGCATGGTTCCAACTTTCTCGGGTCTGGTAAATACTGAGCCCAATACTAATTACTGCCGAGCCGGTAGGTATCTAGGTGGCCGTCGGTACCAGGAAGATCTGGTCGGTCAAGGCGTTGATTAGGGCTATCCAGCCCGCATTCGAGACTCCCTCGGGAGTCATTTCGGCCAGCCAGAGGCCCAAGGTGTAGCTCTGGATCAGTAGAGAAATGGCGGCAGGGTCGTATTCGGTCCGCACCCATCCCCGTTCCTGGGCCTCCCGTATCAAGTCGGCCAGTCCCGTGGTGAGTCGGTGCTGCTCCCGGGCAAGAAGTGACTGCAAGTTGGGTCGCTGCGTAGCTAGTCCTAAAAGTTGGACGCGATTTTTCCGGTCGGCCGATCGAATTTCAGACTGCGTTACTTGGGTCAACTGGTAAAAATTTGCCCGGGCTACTTCCAACGTGGTCGCATTTTGAAGGATTGCAGTGATAACCGCCATTGATTCATCGACGTACCGAGCGAATCGCACCACTTGGGC
>CAFAAB010000006.1_pt1 | contig 17025 bp, 17 predicted proteins | sample 7267201 | NCBI WGS metagenome assembly CAFAAB01 (sample SAMEA6813975, study PRJEB35770) | uncultured Acidimicrobiaceae bacterium | biome: Freshwater; feature: Freshwater reservoir; material: water | place: Czech Republic | collected 2016-08-15 | depth 30m m
ACTTGATCTGGCTGGCCAGCATGTGAATGGTGGCCAGGGCTGGCGTGTTGTAGGTCTGGTTGAGGCGTGAGTTCTCGAGTGCAATGCCAAGGTCCAAGAAGGCAGGTGTCCAGCGACCAGATCCCTTGAGCTCTTCGATGCGAGCCACAGCCTTCGGCGAACAGAGGGCCAGCCAGAGGCCACCATCTGATGCGAATGACTTCTGCGGGGCGAAGTAGTAGCAGTCGAACTGGGTGGGATCGACGCGAAGACCACCAGCGGCTGAAGTGGCGTCAACGGCGACGAGACCGGTAGAGCCGGCGGGGCGACGAATCTTCATCGAAACACCAGTTGAGGTCTCGTTGTGGGTCAAGCCGTAGAGGTCAACGGTTTCGTCGGTGACCGCGTCGGGGTGAGTACCGGGCTCGGACTTGATGACCTGTGGGTCATTGAGGTGCGGGGCATCCTTGACGGCGGTAGTGAACTTAGAAGAGAACTCACCGAAGTTCAGGTGCTGGCTCTGCTGGCGAACGAGGTGGAAGGTGGCGGCGTCCCAGAAGCAGGTGGTTCCACCATTACCGAGGAGAACTTCGTACCCCTCAGGAAGATTAAAGAGGGAGGTGAGTCCTTCTCGAACCTCGCCAACCTTGCTCTTCACCGTGTTTTGGCGGTGCGAGGTGCCCATGTAGGTCGATCCGTCGGCCAGAAGCGCCTCGAGCTGCTCGCGACGAACCTTGGATGGTCCGGCACCAAAGCGGCCATCACGTGGCAAAAGTTCAGCAGGGATTCGGATGTCAGATGGGGAAGTCATACCACTAAACTTAGGGCTTCAGAGAAGGGTTTCGACATGTCTTCCCGTGTAAGTCAGCTACTAGCCGGATTGGCGCCTTCGGCGACCCTGGCCGTCGATGCCAAAGCGAAGGCCCTGAAGGCTGCCGGCGAGCCCGTCATCGGCTACGGAGCCGGCGAGCCCGACTTCCCAACACCGGCCCACATTGTCGAAGCAGCCATCAAGGCCTGCTCGGATCCGGCTAACTACAAGTACACCCCCACGGCCGGACTGCCGGCCCTGCGCGAAGCCATTGCCTTTAAGACCAAGCGAGACTCCGGCCTCGAAATTCCCGCTTCCCAGATTCTGGTCACCAACGGTGGCAAGCACGCGGTGGCCACCACCTTTATGACGTTGGTCAATCCCGGCGACGAAGTCTTGATTCCCGCGCCCTACTGGACGACCTATCCCGAGGCCGTCTACCTCGCTGGCGGCAAGCCCGTAACGGTTCCCACGAGTGAGGCCAACGGTTTCCGCGTGACGGTCGAGGAGCTCGAAAAGGCACGCACCCCCAAGACCAAATTGCTGGTCTTCGTCTCACCTTCGAATCCCACGGGTGCTGTTGTCTCCCCCGAAGAAGTGGCCGCCATCGGTCGCTGGGCGGCCGAGCACGACATCTGGGTCATGTGCGACGAGATCTACGAGCACCTCGTCTACGGATCGGCGCAGCATGTTTCGATGCCCGTGGTCGCTCCCGAACTCCGCGACCGCTGGGTTGTCGTCAACGGTGTAGCTAAGACGTACGCCATGACCGGTTGGCGCATTGGTTGGATGACCGGACCCAAGGACGTCATGGACGCCGCGGTGAACTACCAGAGCCAAACGACCTCCAACATTTCGAACATCTCGCAGGTCGCCGCTACGGCTGCCCTGACCGGTGGTCTCGAAGATGTCGCAATGATGCGCACCGCCTTTGACCGTCGCCGTCAGACAATGACTTCGATGTTGAACGCCATTCCCGGCGTGAACTGTGCCGAACCTGAAGGCGCTTTCTACTGCTACCCCAACGTCGAAGGACTGATTGGCAAGACCCTCGGTGGTCGAGTCGCCAACAGCTCTGCCGAGTTGGCTGAAATATTGCTTGAAACAATCAAGGTGGCCGTGGTCCCCGGTGAAGCGTTTGGAACGCCGGGATTCTTCCGACTCTCCTACGCCCTCGGTGACAGTGACCTCGCCGAAGGCTTAACCCGTTTCCACGATTTCGTGGCAAACGCCTAGTAGTTCTAACGATCGAAGAAAGAGGATCACTGTGGCCCGTGTGCTCGTGACAGAAGAAATTGCCGAATCAGGACTGAACGCATTGCGGGCCGCTGGCCACGATGTCGACGTTCAACTCGGCCTGAGCCCCGAAGCGTTAATCGCCACCATTCCCGGTGCGCACGCGCTGATCATTCGCTCCGCAACCCAAGTCGACGCTCCAACGTTGGAGGCTGGCAAGGACCTGGTGGTTGTCGGACGTGCCGGTATCGGTCTCGACAACGTCGATGTCAACCGCGCCACCGAGCTCGGTGTCATGGTGGTCAATGCGCCCCAGTCCAACATTCTTTCGGCCGCCGAGCAGACCATGGCATTGCTGTTGTCGCAGGCTCGCAACGTGCCTCAGGCCCACTCGGCTCTCAAGAACGGTAAGTGGGAGCGCTCCAAGTGGGAGGGCGTCGAGCTGTACAGCAAGACCCTGGGTGTCGTTGGCCTCGGCAAGATTGGTGCTCTCGTAGCCCAGCGGGCGTTGGCCTTTGGCATGCGCCTCGTGGCCTACGACCCCTTTATCTCCGAAGAGCGCGCTCGCGTGATGGGCGTCGAGTTGATGTCCCTCGATGATCTGCTCGCGCAGAGTGACTTCATCACTATTCACCTCCCGAAGAACAAGGAGACCACCAATCTCTTGAACGCCGAGTCGATGAAGAAGTGCAAGATGGGTGTTCGGATCATCAACGTGGCCCGTGGAGGCATCGTTAACGAAGCCGATCTCGCAGAGGCCATCAAATCCGGTCACGTACAAGGCGCCGCCCTCGACGTCTTCGAAAAAGAGCCCTGCACCGAATCGCCTCTCTTCGAGTTGCCTTCGGTAGTGGTCGCACCACACCTCGGGGCCTCAACGGCCGAAGCACAGGACAAGGCCGGAGTCACAATCGCCGAGCAGGTCCAACTGGCTCTCGCGGGTGACTTCGTCCCCTTCGCGGTCAACGTGTCGGCCGGTGCCGTTTCTGACGTCGTCCGTCCCTTCATGCCGTTGGCTGAACTATTGGGACGCTTCCTCGGTGGCCTCCTCGATGGCAAGCCCGCCGACCTCGAAGTCCTCTACCAGGGCGAATTGGCCGGTGCCGGTACGAAGATCTTGACGCTCTCAGCGTTGAAGGGTCTCTTCGTGGCTACGGGTCACACCAGCGCCTCCTTCGTGAATGCCCCGCAGTTGGCGGCCGACAACGGCGTCGCCTTCGGCGAGTCTTCGGAGATCACCTCCCAGGAGTACGTCAACCTCATCACGGTCCGCTCGGGCACGCACGAGGTTTCCGGAACCCTGGCTTCCGTGGGTACCCGTATTGAGCCTCGGATTGTGACCGTCGACGGCCACTCGGTCGAGATCCCACCAGCCCAGTCCATGCTGGTCGTTCGTAACGACGACCGTCCCGGCATGATTGGTGTCGTCGGTCTCGCCCTTGGCCAGGCCGGCATCTCGATCACCTCAATGGCTGTAGGTCCTAGCCCGTCGGCCAGCACCGCGATGATGGTGCTCTCCACCGGCACCACCACACCACCCGCCACGCTGGACGCCTTGCGTTCCAACGACGGCATCATTGACATCCACGCCATCACCCTCAAGTAGGAATTGAACATGTGTAGCAAAGTGACATGCCCTAACTGCAACAAGCCCACCTGGTTCGGTTGTGGTGACCACATCGAAGAGGCACTGGCCGGCGTTCCCGTAGCGGAGCGTTGCCAGTGCGAGCGCGCGGAGTAGCGACTTTTACTTACGTCGCCCGAGGTACCAGGCGAATCGTTGAACGACTCCGGTCGGTGTGATGTGGTCAGCCTCGTACGCGTCGATAACGTCAAAGTATTCAGAAAACTCGGCGGTTAATTCGCCTGGGCTCCGTCGTAGAACTTCGAGACCCGAACAGTGCGTTGGGCCTTCGGTCGAGAAGCCCGAAACGATGATGCCCCCACCCGGAACAATGTGATCCGCGGCCCGTTCTACGTACCGTCGTCGGTCTTTGACATCAGTTAAGAAGTGCATCGTGGCCCGATCGTGCCAGACCTCGACCTGGGGGATTGGCGCCGTCAAAACGTCGCCAACACAGAACGAGTAGTTGACGCCCATTATTGAGATCCATTGGTCTCGCTCATCGCTGTTGACGCCGAGCGCGGCGGCCGAGATGTCGAGGATGTAGCCGGCACCATCATCAAAAGCAACGTGTGAAGTAATCGAGTCGTCCCCGACACCCCCACCAACATCGATAATGGCGCAGGGAACACGAGGCGCGACTCGATCAATGGCATTCAAGGAGTCCTTGAGATCCTTGCGGGCCCAGCTTCGCTCAGCATCGGGAGTGCTCTCGTAGACGTGTTCCCAATGTTCTTCGGAGGTGGCCATGCCTCATCTTGCCTTAAAGAAAGCGCCCCCGGTGAAGTTTTTTTGAAAGAGAAGAGTGCTCACGGCACGTGGATTTACGGTCTGGTGCGGTACAGTCAATCTTTATGGCCGCAGCAGAATTCTCCGATCTTTCTGTTCGCCAGCAGCGCGCTGCGCTCTTGGCAATTGCCCAAAAGGCGCTGGAAGGCTACGAATTGCGAGCTGAGCGCGTACGTCTCATCAATTCAGGCTTCAACGCCACCTTCCGAGTCGACACGGACAAGGGAGAGAAGTTTGCCCTCCGTATCAATATCAATTCCCATCGCACGCCAGCCAACGTCCGGGCGGAGGTTTCGTGGACCGAAGCGTTGTCGCGGGAAGAGACCCTCACGGTGGCTCGTCCCCAAGAGACCCTCGCCGGCGGGCTCATAGGTGAAGTGAGAAGCGAGTACTTCACCTCACCACGCCCCGTCGTGCTCTACTCCTGGTTGGGTGGCCGTGATGTTTGCGACGTTGAGACCCCCGAGAAGTTCTGGGCCACCGGCGTCGCCATGGCTCATCTCCATGCGCACACGCGCCAGTGGGTTCTGCCGGCACGCGCCAGTGCGCCACGACTCGACAACCCCCTCTGGGGAGCCGTGAATCGCCTAGACGACCACCATCTCCCACTGCCGCCCGCTGACATTGCCTTTCTCCGCTCGATCCTCGATCAGTCCACCACGGTCATTAATCGAGTTTGGAAGGGAAGCGATGGGCAACTGATTCACGCTGATCTACACACGGGCAATATGAAGTGGTATCGAGGCCGACTGGCCGTCTTGGACTTCGACGACTGTGGCGTGGGCCTACCCGTTCAGGACTTGGCTGTCGCCACCTACTACCTCCGCGATAACCAGGAGTACGAATCAGCACTCCGAGAGGGGTACGGTTCGGTTGCGGCGCTGCCATTAGTCAATGCGGATGACTTCGAGTGGCTGGTAGCTCACCGCAACGTACTCCTGCTCACCGAGGTGGCGGGTTGGGTGACGGCCGAATTCAAAGCGATCTTGCCGAAGTACGCCGCTGCCTCAGTGCGAAAGCTGCGAGCCTTCCTGGAAACGGGTCTTTTCTCGCACCAGTTGTCCGACTGAGACTCAAGAGGACGTTCGAATGCGATACGGCATCGACCTAGTAACTGTCGCAATCGTCTTCTAAGGTTCAAGTTATGCAGATCCTTCGTCGACTCGGCCTTGCTTCGGTAACAGTCTTGGCGTTAGCGGCCATCACCGTGCCAATGCATGTTGGCAGTGCGGCCACTGTGGTCGTTGACTACGGCGTCAATTCGGCTGTTGGGCCACTGGCCACAACCGCTCTTGCCTCCTTGCCGGTCAAGGGCTGGGCGCCGATGACGGGCTACTCCCGCGCGATGTTTGGTATTGCCTGGTCCGATACTGACCACAACGGTTGCGATCAGCGTGATGATGCCCTCTGGCGAGCCAGTCTGCAGCGAGGGGTGCGCACTAATGGATGCACGGTCACCAGTGCCACGGTGACCGATGTCTATACCAACCACGTAGTCCACTTCGTCCGGGGTGGTCTGTACAGCCAAGGATTAGACATCGACCACGTGGTGGCCCTGGGCAACGCGTGGGCCACAGGTGCGCAGTATGAGTCGGCCGCTATCCGTCTGAAGATTGCGACTGACCCACTGAACCTTTTGGCCGTGGACCCGAGTCAGAATCGCAAGAAGAGTGACTCCAACGCTGCATCGTGGCTACCACCAGTGGTGAGTTACCGCTGCTCCTACGTAGCCCGCCAAATCGCAGTAAAGAAGAAGTACGGCCTTTGGGTGGTCCCGCCCGAGAAGGCCGCCATGCAGCGCATCTTGAATACTTGCCCGCTCCGCCGCATTCCCGTAGGCGGCCTGCCGTACCCCACATTTGCCGAACGCAGTTTTCGGATACCAGCGGGAACTACCACAACGACGATTTCTCATTCGACGACCTCGTTGGCCGGCGGTGCACTTGATCCACGATTCGCCACCTGTGCGGCCGCCAAAGCGGCCGGGTACGGGCCATACGTACAGGGCAAAGACCCCGAGTACACGTGGTACCGAGACGGCAACCACAACGGCGTCGACTGCGAATAGCAAAAGCCGCCCCGGTTTCCCGAGGCGGCTTTCGGCACGGCTGTCTTAGAACAAGCTGATGATGTCGATACGGTCCATGATCTCTTTGGTCAAGAGCGGCATGGCGTCCAACGCCGTCATGTTCTCGCGCACCTGATCGGCGTTTGAGGCGCCGGTGATAACGGTGGAGACATTGGGGTTCTTGGCACACCAAGCCAACGAGAGCTGACTCAAGGTGATTCCGAGTTCGTCTGCAATGACCTTCAGTTCAGCAACCTTGCCATTGCGCTTCTCGTCAGTCAGGGCGGAGCGGAGCCATTCGTATCCGGGCAACGTGGCGCGGCTGCCTTCCGGCACGCCATTGAGGTACTTGCCGGTCAAGAGACCCGAGGCCAAGGGCGACCAGATGGTGGTGCCGAGGCCGATGTCTTCGTAGAGGCGCTTGTACTCATTCTCAACGCGGTCGCGCCAGAAGAGGTTGTACTGCGGCTGCTCCATAACGGGCTTGTGCAGGTGGTGCTTGTCGGCGATGTTCCACGCGGCGCGGATCTCATCGGCGCTCCACTCAGAAGTACCCCAGTAGAGAGCCTTGCCCTGGCTGATCATGTCGCTCATGGCCCAGACGGTCTCTTCGATTGGCGTGTTGGCGTCGGGGCGGTGACAGAAGACCAGGTCGACGAAGTCGAGACCGAAGCGCTCGAGGGAGCCATCAATGGCCTGGCTCAAGTACTTGCGGTTCAGGGTGTTCTTCATGTTGGGAACGTCGTGCAGGCCCCAGAAGAGCTTGGTCGAAACGACATACTCGTGACGCTTCCAGCCCAGTTGACGGAACGCTTCGCCCATGACGCTCTCGGACGCACCGGAGGCGTAGCCCTCGGCATTGTCAAAGAAGTTGACTCCGGCGTCCTTAGCGGCGCTGAGGCACTCAGCCGCTTCAGCGGCCTGAGCAATCTGATCCTTGTTGGCGAAGGTCACCCACGAACCGAAGGACAGCACGCTGACCTTAAGCCCGGATTGACCGAGGCGACGATATTCCATGTTCATTAATTTCTCCTTTGATTCGGTTATGACGTCAATGTGTCGAAGGTGTCTCCGACGGCATTGAGAATTTGGTGAAAGCGATGGCGGGCCGCCCGGCGGAGTTCGCCGAGCTCCTTAACTTCGTCGCTGTCGTGGTGATGGGTGAGCAGGCCAACGTGGTAGGCATCCTCGCACTGGAGCATGGCGACCCCGGCGCTCAGGAGCTCACCAATCTCACGAGATTGACCTGCCGAAAAGTGGGTGGGTTGATCGGCGCGACCGGTCACGCGGCTCCATCGGCGGCGGGCTTGCGAGGCACGGTGGGCCAGGAGTCGTAGGAAAGAGTTGACGGGGCACCCTTGGAGCCGCCGCGAACGGCCTTAGACACTCCGGCAATGACGGCACCAATAACGGACATGACGAGAAGTCCAAGCAGAATCTTGAGAAGTCGCACGAAGGCAGACTAGTCCGCCCTTTCATTTTTTGCGCCGGCGAGATACAATGAAATCAATGCAACAAGCTACGTTTTCCGGACTTCTTCTTCGATAGGCGGGCGCGACAACGCGCTCGCCGAAACCTCCCGCCCAGCGGGAGGTTTTTCGTTTTAGGAGTTCGGGAGCAGGATTAGAGAAGACACCATGGCGCCCCACCCCCAGCAGTCCAGCCCAATGGCATTCCACAAATATCGCTCCTTCGTACCCGTAGACCTGCCCGATCGCACGTGGCCTAATCGCCGACTCGAGCGGGCCCCGCTCTGGTGCAGTGTCGACCTCCGCGATGGCAACCAGGCGTTGATTGACCCCATGGACCCCGAACGCAAGTTGGCCATGTTTAAGCAGTTAGTCGCCATGGGCTTTAAAGAGATTGAAGTGGGCTTCCCATCAGCCTCACAGCCCGATTTTGATTTCGTTCGCCACATCATCGAAGAAGATCTCATTCCGCATGACGTAACCATCCAGGTTCTGACGCAGTGCCGGGAAGATTTGATCCGCCGCACGTATGAATCAATCCACGGGGCCCACAACGCCATCGTGCACTTCTATAACTCCACGTCGATTCTGCAGCGTCGGGTCGTCTTTGGTCTCGACAAAGAGGGCATCACCAAAATTGCCGTTGAAGCGGCTCACCTCTGTCGTTCCCTGGAGTCAACGTCGCCAACGACTGCGTTTCGTTACGAATACTCGCCCGAATCCTTCACCGGCACCGAGCTCGAGTACGCGGTCGAGATTTGCAACGCCGTTATTGATGCCATTCAGCCCTCTAAGGAGTGGCCGCTCATCTTGAACCTTCCCGCGACCGTCGAGATGTACACACCCAACCTCTACGCCGACGCCATTGAGTGGTTCTTGCGCCACATCAACCAACGCGAGAGCGTCGTGCTTTCACTACACCCTCACAACGACCGCGGCACGGCCGTGGCCGCAGCCGAACTCGGCGTGCTCGCCGGTGCCGACCGCGTCGAAGGAACCCTCTTCGGCAATGGTGAGCGGACCGGCAATGTCGACGTCGTCACGCTGGCGATGAATCTTTTCGCGCAAGGCGTTGACCCCGAGCTCGACATTCGCGACATCGATAAGGTTCGCCACGTGGCGGAGTACGCCAACCGTCTACCGATTCACCCTCGACACCCCTACGTCGGCGAGCTCGTCTACACGGCGTTCTCCGGCTCACACCAAGACGCCATCAAGAAGGGCATGACGGCTATTGGCGAAGAGTATGACGTTTGGGAAGTTCCCTACCTGCCCATCGACCCAAAGCACACGGGGCGTTCCTACGAGGCGATTATTCGTGTCAACAGCCAGTCGGGCAAGGGCGGCGTGGCCTACATCCTCGATACCGAATTCGGACTCGATCTGCCTCGGGCGATGCAGGTGGAGTTTTCGAAGCACGTGCAAGAGGCCGTTGAGGTGAGTGGGACTGAGATTTCTTCCGCCGGGATCATGGAAATCTTCACCGAGACCTATCTCAGCGAAGAGGGTTCGCTGCGCCTGCTTTCTTGTGAGGTTCACACCGGGAATAACAAGACGCGACTCTCCGCGCAGATCTTGGTCAATGGCGAGCACCGGACAATCTCGGGCGAAGGTAACGGTCCGATCGACGCCATGATGTCGGCCCTGCGCAACGAGATTGGTGTGGAGTTCTCAATCCGCGACTACAGCGAGCACGCCTTGACGAGTGGTTCGGAAGCGTCGGCCGTGGCCTACGTGGAGGCGGAATCAGAGTCGGGCGAGACGTGGTGGGGCGTGGGCATCAACCCCTCAATCCTCGACGCCTCACTGGAGGCAGTCGTGTCAGCCGCCAACCGTCGTCACCTCTAATCGCGACGGTACCTGTTAGATGGTGTGTGGCACAACTAATCTGACGCGATGAGTTCCCACACCCTGTTTCTAACGATTGGGTGGGTAGCAACCGCGATGGGCTGGTTCCTCACGGGCGTGCAATTGCGTCGGGCGTGGGTCGTTTCGACCGACGGCATCGCTCTGGCCACTTGGTCGACCTTTCTTTTCGCCACAATTTTCTGGATTTGGTACGGAGTATCCCTGGGCGATCCCGTAGTCCTCTGGAGCAGTCTCGTCATCTTCCCGATTCAACTGGCCGTGATTGCGCGTATTGAGCGCAAGGGCGAGATGAAGACGATCTTGTCGTCCGCGGCCTTTGTCTTTGTGACCTGCGGCATTCCGACCCTCGTCTGGGGGTGGCCCGGCGGCTGTTATGGCGCCGGCGTCCTCATGATGCTGAATCGCTGGCCCCAGATTCGCACCCTGATCAAGTCGGCGGATGTTGATGGCGTGTCGGTGGCCTCGTGGTCTATGGGCTTGGTCTCGTTGTTCCTCTGGGCCGTCTACTACTCAGAGAACAATCAGTGGGCACCACTCCTGTCCTGCGTGGCCGCTGCCCTTGGAAACCTCGTCATCGTGATACTTGCTTCATGGCGACACCAGCAACGACGCCAAGTTCGTCAAGCAGAATCAGTAGGGCCACTCGCCAGTTGAGCCCAACGCCTTGGCGACGGGCTTCAGCTTGAGGGCCAAGAGAACTTTGTAAACGAGGTTCAGGGCAAAGTAGGGGAGTTGGGCCAGCTGGCGCGCCAGTGAACCACAACGAGCCGCCAAGGTGTTAGGCCCCCGTCGGAACTGGGCCATGGACTGACTGCGTCCTTCGTAAATCCACTGGGACGAGAAGAACGTCAAGACGACGAGCGCCAGCGTCACGCCGATTGAAGAAAATGAGTCGTGCACCAAGAGACGGCCACCGTCTTTGACGCGGGCACCCCACTGACGGATGTCTTGCGAGGCGGGCTTGAATCGGTGGGCTCCATCGACGTAGAGGAGATCGAGTTGGCTAGTGACGTCGTTAGTGGCGTCATTGGCGTACTTGCGCAAGTAGGTGACACGGTCTCGCACGCCAGCGTTGGTGAGGTTGGCGAGGAAAATCTGATGGTCACTTTCGGCTTCCTCGGCGAAGCCGTCCAGCTCTTGAGGACCACGGTCGTTACCGCCGTGAGGGTCAATCGCGTACAGGGTGACGCCCGCGGCTGCCGAACTGGCCAGGACGCACATGGAGCGACCTTGGAACGATCCGATTTCGACCACGGTGCTGCCCGCACTCAATTCACCGGCGCGATCCCACAGGCGTTGCGCCTGGTCTCGGGTCATCCAGCCGTTGACGTTTGCTAGCGAGGTAAATACAGAGTTGAAATCAGCCATGAGCGTCCTCTCTTATTCGTTTGAGTGTACGACACGACCTTCGCCGTCGAAGACTCCTCGAAGCGACCCCGCTCGATGGGTCTCCTCAAAGGCCGAAATGTCCGTTTCCCGAAGGAGGGAGATGCCAATGTCGTCCCAACCATTGAGGAGTCGCTCGCGGGTGATGGGGTCGAGGGTGAACGGCTGGCGCCAGTTTTTCTCGGCAATTTCGACGGTCATATCCGCTACGTCAACGGTGATTTCGAGGTTGGGATCCGCCTTCACCAACTCCATGAGTTCACTCACGGCCTCTTGGGGCAGCTCAACAATGACGAGGCCCTGCTTGGAGGAGTTGTTCTTGAAGATGTCGCCGTACGACGATGCGATGATGGCCTCAAAGCCGTAGTCCATGAGGGCCCATACGGCATGCTCGCGGGATGATCCCGTACCAAAGCGCGGGCCGGCAATGAGAATGGAAGCTCCGACAAACTCTGGCTGATTTAAGACGAACGACTTCTCATCTCGCCACTGGCTGAAGAGTCCGCGACCAAAGCCGGTGCGCTCGACACGCTTCAACCAGTCCGAGGGAATGATCTGATCGGTATCGACATCGGAACGCTCGAGGGGCACAGCACGACCCTGAATCACGTGGACGGCCTTCATGCGCCAACCTCGGGTGCGGCAAAGTGGCCCGCAATCGCCGTGGCGGCCGCTACGGCTGGTGAGACGAGGTGGGTTCGACCACCGCGTCCCTGGCGTCCTTCAAAGTTTCTGTTCGACGTGGAGGCGCTGCGCTGACCCGGAGTTAACTGATCGGGGTTCATGCCGAGACACATGGAGCACCCCGGTTCGCGCCATTCGAAGCCGGCGTTTGTAAAGAGCTGGTCGAGCCCTTCGCTTTCGGCCTGCGTCTTAACTCGGTGAGAGCCGGGCACGACGAGAGCCCGAACATTGGCGGCCACCGTGCGACCTTGAATCACGGCCGCAGCGGCACGTAAGTCCTCGATGCGAGAGTTCGTACACGACCCAATAAAGACGACGTCGACGGGGATGGAGGTAACTGGCGTGCCGGCCGTCAGGCCCATGTACTCCAGCGCTCGCTCGGCCGCGTTGCGTTCGGCACTGTCGGTGAACTCCTCCGGGTCGGGAATCACTCCGTCGATGGCGACTACCTGTGATGGGTTGGTTCCCCACGTGATGGCGGGGGAGAGTTGGGTGCCGTCGATTTCGACGATTGCGTCAAAGCTCGCCCCGTCGTCTGAGACGAGCGTGCGCCAAGCAGCTGCCGTTGCTTCAAACTCTTCTCCGGAGGGTACGCCGGCCCGACCGCGCAAGTAGTCAATGGTCTTTTCGTCGACGGCCACGATGCCGGCGCGGGCGCCCGCTTCGATGCTCATATTGCAGAGCGTCATGCGACCTTCCATGCTGAGATCACTAATGGCTCGACCGCGATACTCCACGACGTAGCCCGCGCCACCACCAGTGCCGAGTCGATTGATAATCGAAAGGGCGATGTCCTTCGCGGTGACACCGAGGGGAACGGGTCCCGTGACGGTGACCGACATGGTCTTGGGCTTTTGTTGGGGCAAGGTCTGGGTGGCCAGCACGTGTTCCACTTCGCTGGTGCCAATGCCAAAGGCCAGGGCGCCGAGTGCCCCGTGGGTCGAAGTGTGTGAGTCGCCGCAGACAATGGTCATGCCGGGCTGACTGACGCCGAGCTCGGGCCCGATGACGTGAACGATGCCCTGGTTCTCATGGCCCATCGGAAAGAGTGTGATACCGAACTCGTCACAGTTCGAGGAGAGCGCTTCGAGTTGCTTCTTGGAGATGGGGTCGGCAATGGGCGTGCCGGGAGGATCGGTGGGCACGTTGTGGTCGGCCGTAGCCAACGTGCGATCAGGTCGACGAACCCGACGGTTGTTAATGCGCAGACCATCGAAGGCCTGGGGGCTTGTCACTTCGTGCACTAGGTGCAGGTCGATGTAGATGAGCGTGGGCTCACCCACACCTTCGGTAACGATGTGGCGGTCCCAAATCTTTTCGAAGAGCGTCCGTGCGGCCACGTCTAACGGATTCCGATGATTCGGCACTTCAGTTGGTTGCCGTTGGGTGCGCTGTAGATCACGTCTTCGCCAAGCTTCTTGCCCAGGAGTGCTTCGCCTAGGGGTGAGGCGGGGGATGCTGTCAGCATGCCCTCGGGCTTCTCTTCGATCGAGCCAATGAAGAACTCTTGCGCTTCGTCGTCGGACTCGCCGTCGTAGGCCACGGCCACAATCGAGGCATGCCCCACTGCTTCGGCATTTTCGTCACGTTCCACGAGTTCGTGATTGCGGATGATGTGCTCGATTTGGCGAATCCGAGACTCCATTTTGCCCTGCTCATCCTTGGCGGCGTGGTAGTCGCCGTTCTCCGAAAGGTCGCCCAACATGCGGGCCGCCTCGATGATGCGGGCAATTTCGACACGACCGACCGTGCTCAAGTGGTCGACTTCTTGTTGCAATTTATGCAACGTGGCTTGGGTAATACGTTGGATTTGGCCAGACACAGCAGTCACCTCATAGCGGCTAGGGCTCAATTCTACCGAAATGGGGGATTCCCGCTCAAGGCTGGTTTGCCACGACTCCACCTGGTCGGCGAGACTAGAGGAAGTTAAAAGGCAAGGTACGCAACATGTCGCAGCACACAGCACATCGCATTGCCGTCATTGGTGGTGACGGGATCGGACCCGAAGTCACCGCGGCGGCCCTCGAAGTTGTGGCGGCGACTGGCGTAGCCCTTGAAACGACAGAGTTCGATCTCGGCGCCGCCCGCTACCTGCGCGATGGTTTTGTGCTGGATGATGCCACTCTGAGCGCACTCGGAAGCCACGACGCCATCTTGCTGGGCGCGATTGGTCCCGCCATTGGCGACACGAGGATTCCCGGAGGGCTGCTGGAGCGGGGACTTCTGCTGCGCATCCGATTCGGCCTTGATCTCTATATCAACTACCGACCCTTCCGCGCCACGCCCGGTTCGCTGGCCGAAGGATGTGAGTTTGCGATTGTCCGTGAAAACACCGAAGGCCCCTACGCCGGTGAAGGTGGCGTCCTGCGCTACGGCACACCTCAGGAAATCGCTACGCAGGGTTCGGTCAACACTCGCTTTGGTGTGGAGCGTTGTATTCGCTACGCCTTTGAGCGCGCCATCACCTTGGCTCGCCCCAAAGTCACGCTCGTTCATAAGACCAACGTCCTGACGTTTGCCGGCGACCTCTGGCGACGCGTGATGGCCGAAGTGGCCAGCGAGTACCCCACGGTGGAGGTTGACTACCAGCACGTGGACGCCGCCTGCATCTATCTCGTGGAAGACCCCCAGCGCTACGGCATCTTGGTGACCGACAACCTCTTTGGTGACATCCTCTCCGACCTCGCGGGAGCCGTGACCGGTGGCATTGGCTACGCGGCCTCGGCCAACTTGAACCCACCACGGGTCAACGCTTCACTCTTGGAGCCCGTTCACGGTGCCGCCCACGACATTGTGGGAACCAATCGAGCCAACCCTCTGGCCGCCATCGTCTCTTCGGTTCTCATGCTGGAGCACCTCGGTGAGATCGAGGCTGCACAACGCATCCGCACCGCGGTGGCAGACTTTGACGGAGATACCGTCGCACTCGGAACAACGGGAATCACAAAAGAAATTCTTCGGAGGATTTAAATGCCCATTACCCCTACCGCCAAAATCTGGATGGACGGCCAGTTCGTCAACTGGGACGACGCCAAGGTCCACGTGCTTTCCCACGGACTCCACTACGGCTACGGTGCCTTCGAAGGCGTGCGGGCCTACCCCACGTCGAAGGGTCCCGCCATCTTCCGCCTCCGCGAGCACATGCAGCGGTTGTTGAACTCCGCCAAGATCCTCATGCTGGAAGTTCCCTTCACGCTCGACGAGCTCTGTGACGCCACCGTGGAAGTCGTTCGCGTTAATGGCATGACCAACGGTGCCTACATTCGTCCCCTCGTCTACCTCGGTTACGGCGAAATGGGCGTCAACCCACTGCCCGCTCCCGTCAACGTCTCGATTGCCTGCTGGCCCTGGGGCGCCTACCTCGGCGACGACGGACACAACAACGGTGTGCGCATGAAGATCTCCTCGTGGCACCGCCACGACCCCAACGCGATGCCGACGGCCGCCAAGGGCACCGGTATGTACCTGAACTCCGGCCTAGCCAAGGTCGAGGCCCTGAAGGCCGGCTACGACGAAGCCATCCTGCTCGGCCCTGACGGTCGTCTCTCGGAGTGCTCCGGCGAGAACCTCTTCATTGTGCGCGACGGTGTAATCGTTACGCCCCCATCTTCCGAGGCGGGTGCACTGGCCGGTATTACGCAAGCCTCCATCGTGACTCTCGCGAACGACCTCGGTTACGAAGTGCGTTTCGAGGCCATGGTTCGGACCGACCTGTACTTGGCCGACGAGGCCTTCCTGACCGGAACGGCCGCCGAAGTGGTGCCGATTAGCTCCGTGGATGATCGTGTTGTCGGCAACGGCAAGCCCGGACCCATCACCTCGCAGCTCCAGTCGAACTACTTCAAGATCGTCCGTGGAGAGATCCCCGCGTACGAGCACTGGCTCACTGTCTGCTAGGTAGACCACCGGTGACGCTGCCTCGCGCCACTAATCTCAAAGCGTGACTCAACCGAACTTCGTTCCCGTTCCCGACAGTGCCATCGTGCGTGCCACGATGACCACGGCGACCCCAGAAATTGGTCGCGCCAAGAAGGCCGGTCTGCTCGGTGGACCGAACCACGGTTCCGGTGTTGGTCGCGGCACCGCGACCCCCGATGCCGGTTACGCCTTGACGTTGACCCACGAATATCTTCATCAGCACCACATTGTCGACACGGCCGAAGTCAACCATCACGACCTCGAGGTCGCCATGGCGGCGCTGGCGAGCAAGCGGGCCGGACTGTACGGACGCGGACCGTCAATGAGCGATGTTCGCTTTGCCTTTGAGCTGGCCGGCATTACCAATGGCACCGGCGTCGTCTCGCCTTCCTTCGCTACCCAACTTCGCGGCGTGGGCCATAGTTACTTCCTGCTCCGTGACTTTGTTGATGGCGTCGATGTCGATCTGCTGCGTGGCACGGTCGCCGAAGCACCCATTGCCTCGCACTAACGGATCTCGAAAGGATCACGATGAGCTTTGACCTAACAACTGAACAGCGCGCCTTTCGCGACATGATGCGGTCCTTTGTAGATGCCCGCGTGGCACCGCACGCCGCCGAGTACGACAAGAGCCAGGAGTATCCCTGGAAGTCGTTCGAAGCGTGCAAAGAGATTGAGTTGCCAGCTCTCGGTATCCCCGAGGCCTACGGCGGCGCGGGCGCCGACATGGTGACCCAGGCCATCATGGCTGAAGAGCTCGCTCGTGGCTGCGCCTCGACGTCGGTCACCATGCTGATCTCCAAGCTCGGCATGCTGCCGGTCATGAACTTTGCCTCCGAAGAGATCAAGCAGGCCTACCTGCCGCGTGTTGCCAGCGGTGAGATTCAGTCGAGCTACTGCCTCTCAGAGGCCGACGCCGGCTCGGACGTGGCCGCGATGCGTTGCAACGCCGTGCGAGACGGTGACGAGTACATCTTGAACGGTTCGAAGTACTGGATTACTAACGCCGGAATCTCCGACACCTACACGGTCTTTGCCACGACGGCACCCGGTACTGGTGCTCGTGGGGTTAGCTGTTTTCTCGTAGAGAAGGACTGGGGCGTCAAGTTCGGTGACGGTGAAGACAAGATGGGTCTTCGCGCTTCGCCAACGGCCGAAGTGATCTTTGACAACGTCCGTGTCCCAATCTCTC
>CAFAAB010000007.1_pt1 | contig 16396 bp, 11 predicted proteins | sample 7267201 | NCBI WGS metagenome assembly CAFAAB01 (sample SAMEA6813975, study PRJEB35770) | uncultured Acidimicrobiaceae bacterium | biome: Freshwater; feature: Freshwater reservoir; material: water | place: Czech Republic | collected 2016-08-15 | depth 30m m
CCACCGGTGATGGTGTGGCAGGCGGCACAGTTCAACGCGAAGAGATTCAATCCTTCAGCTCGACTCGCATCGTTCGTGTTCACCACTGGAACGTAGGGGTAGGCGTTCGAAAGTGAGTTAACCCATTCGGCAATTGCCAAACTCTGCAGAGAGCTCAGACGGGACGTCTTGCGGGCCGCCTGAATGGCCGTGGGGTCGGCGGCCGGCATACGTCCAGAAGAGATCCAAAAGTCGATGACCGCGGGACCGAGGCCAATCAAGTTCGGGTAGGCCTCGGGGTTGCCCTTGGACAACACACCGTCAGCCTTGACTCCGTGGCATGACGAGCAGTTCTGCATGTAGAGGGCTCGACCAATGGCTCGAAGTTCAGCGGCCGTCTTGCCGGTGATAGCCGATGGTGATTGGTAGGTAATGGCGTCAGAGCCGTACTGCACGACATTGCCCTTCGAGTCCTTGACGGTGTTAGTCGGCGTGGGCGCACCGATGTTGGAAGCCGGGCCGGACCTTGCCCCAGTCGATGGTTCATCAGCGGCTTGAGCCGTGACGGCAAAGACCGAGAAAGTGCCTAGGAAGAGCACAAAGAGTGCGGCGAACGTGCGACGCAGTGTGGAGAGAATAATCATTCTTTGCCTACTTCAACAAGAAGAGGGCCGAGTACAAACCGACCCAGATGACGTCAACGAAGTGCCAGTAATAGGAGACACCTTGGAAGGCCGCCAGTTCACCAGCGTCGCCTTCGCGGCCCTTCATGCGGTAGAGCAAGAGGCCCATGGCGACGAGACCAAGGAATACGTGGAGACCGTGAAGACCGGTCGTGATGTAGAAGACCGAACCGTAGGAGTTTGTGTACCAGCGGGTCGTCAGGTTGATCCACTCGTAAACCTGGTTGGCGACAAAGACGGCACCCATAGCGATGGTGATCCAGACCCAGCGCTTGGCCTTGGCGCGCTGACGGTGCTCCTCGAGCCAGACGGCCCACTGCATCGTGCCCGACGACGCCACCAGGATGATGGTGAAGATGCCGGCTTGCAACGTGTCGAGTTCGGTGCCGGTAGGCGGCCAAACGGGGACGTGTGCACGGATAGTAAACAGCGCGGCGAAGAGACCGGAGAAGAACATCAACTCCGAACCGAGCCAGATCATCACACCGATGGCCAGCATCGGTGGACGGTCGTGAACGATCTTGTCCTGCTTCGCCAGACTTAGGGAGGAATTTGCCTGACTCACGACATATGTTCTACAAGGAAATGGTCCCTCTTCGCCACATTTGGGGAGACGGACCGTCCCTTTAGGAAAGACTTGGGGGTAGTTCGCCGACGTGAACGATGGCCAACCGGCGGGTTGGCCGCGTCAGCGAGACGTACAAAGTGCGGAGTCCACGAGGGGTAATCGACCCGGCGGCGCCACCGCGGCTGGCAATTTCTGCGGGCTCCACGACGACCACACCGTCAAATTCAAGGCCGTTCGCCCCCTCGGATGGAATAACCACTATGTCCGCTGCTAAACCCGTTTCGAGATCATTCGCGGGGTCAATTGCAACTACCCCGTGCTGAGCGAGCAGGGCCACAATTTCTCCCACCCGCGTGGTGGTAACGATGATGGCAATCCGGCCCCCGTGTACCCCGTCGAGCTCTTCGCGAGCCACCCGAGCCAGGGTCGCCCCCAGGGAGGCAGCGTCGCTACGGACGACTCGCGGCGCACTTCCGGCGCGTCGCACCGGTACCGGCGGCTTGAGATCCGGCATCGCGGCGTGCAGAGTCGGTGCGGCAAACTCCAATACTTCTTCGGGCGTTCGATAACTGACCGAGAGATCCACCCGGTTCGGCTTTTTCGTCGAAGCGAGGATCTCCATCGTCGCGTCCCACGACGCAGAAGCTGCGGCGGTCGTGGCTTGCGCCATGTCACCCACGATGGTCATGGAGCCCGTCTCGTTACGACGGCCAATCACCCTCAATTGCATCGCCGACAGGTCTTGCGCCTCGTCCACGACGATGTGTCCGTGTTTAACGAACTCTGCTTCGTCAAAATCTCGTTCCACGACGCGAGTAACGACGGTGCGCTCGCGCAGGGCGGCGTCGCGGTGGTGATCGGGTAGCTGGTCAACATCTTCGAGCGTCAGTTCGCTGTCCACCACGCGGGAGTGTCCCCGGGGCTTCTTGCGGGGACCGAGCAGGACACGGGCTTCGTCAATGAGTGCCAAGTCTGCATCGGTCCACGGAATATCACTCATGTACTCCGAGCGAGAGCGAACGAGCAGGCTGATTTCATCGTCAGTGAGAATGTCCCGTCCGGCCACGCGAAGCAGTGGCTCGGCGCCGAAGAGGTCGTGGAGCAAATCTTGCCCGGTAAGTCGAGGCCATATTCTCTGGAGAATCTGCTTGAAGGCCGCCGTGACACGAATCGCTTCTTCGAGTCCCCCTTCGACTTCTTCAATCTCCAGATGTTCGGCCGTTACGCCCGAACGTGTCCGATACTGGTCAGCCAATGCTCGAGCGAGCTCTCGCCCGACGACGCTTCGACGCGGATTGTGTTGCCCGCCTCGGCGTTTGGCCCGATCCACAATGGCCTTGGTCTCTTCTGGAGTCACCTTCAACACGAAACGGCCAAAGGGCACATCCATGATTTTGCGTAGTGCGCGCTGACGAGTGGCCAATGCTCGGGCAATGACTTCCTGCATCCGAATATCGCCCTTGAGTTGTGCCAACTCGTCAGACTCTTTACCTCGGACCGCGACGCCCCGGACAAGATCAGTGACGGTCGTCAATGTGACGCCCGACTCGCCGAGTGACGGCAAGACGTTGCCGATGTAACCCATGAAGACCGGGTTCGGTCCCACGACCAAAACGCCACGTTGGCGCTCCAGTGTGGCGCGATAGGTATAGAGGAGGTACGCCGCACGGTGGAGGGCCACGGCGGTCTTCCCCGTTCCCGGTCCACCTTGTACCAACAAGATGGTGTTCAAGTCAGTTCGAATGATTTCGTCCTGCTCACGTTGAATCGTGTCGACGATGTCACCCATGCGACCGGTACGTGCTCGACCGAGGGCCGCGAGCAGTGCGGCCGGTCCACCCAGCGCCAAACCACCTTCGACAAGACCTTCTTCGTTGATGGCGGGTGCCGTCGACGACGCGTCAGCCATTTCGGCGCCTTCGTCAGAGAGGTACTCGTCTTCGACCGAGAGAACTTGGCGGTTGCGAATTGAGATATGCCGTCGGCGCGTCACCCCGAAGTTCTCGATTGCGGTGGCGCGATAGAACGCTTCGGCAATTGGGGCGCGCCAGTCAATGATGAGTTGGTTCTGATCGAGGTCGACAATGGAGATTCGACCGAGGCGATAGGTGGCCTCGCCCTTAGGGCTCGTCGCCGAAAAGTCGAGTCGGCCAAAGAAGAGTGGCGTATTGCCAATTTGGAGATGATCGATTCGGCGCAGAAAGTTATCCATTGCCCCGTCACGCACCGAGAGGTCGCCGGGGACCCCGTCCGAGACGGCGTAGCGCTTCCGGCTCAGTTCGGCGTCGGCCAGCATCTGGGCGTGCGCCTCATAGGCGAATTCGAGGAACGTCTGTTCTTCGGCTATTTCGCGCTCATGCATAGGAGTCCTGCTTCCGGTACCTCTAGAAAGAGATGAGCAAGCCTAACGGGCAAATGGGGAATCAGGTTGGGGTATTAGAACCTACGATGACTACGCCGTTCCAGGAGGAGCCATGACCGAGTCAAATTTCCTACGGGCCGCCCGTGGCGAGTCCGTCGACCACGTTCCCGTCTGGTTTATGCGCCAAGCCGGGCGGTCTTTGCCCGAGTACCGGGCCCTTCGCGGGTCGGGTTCAATTCTCGACGCCATCGCCGATCCGACCCTCGCCTGTGAGGTCACCATGCAGCCCGTCCGTCGATACGGGGTCGATGCGGCAATTCTGTTCTCCGACATCGTTGTTCCCGTGGAGGCCATTGGTTTTGGCGTCGACGTTGTTCCCGGACGGGGACCCGTCGTGGCCAACCCGTTCAGCTCGCGAGCAGACCTTGATCGCCTGCGGCCGCTCGAGGACGCCGACATCGCTCACGTCACCAAAACCGTGGACCTGGTCGTTGAGCAACTCGCCCCACTCAATGTTCCGCTCATCGGTTTTGCCGGCGCCCCGTTCACCGTCGCGAGTTACCTCGTCGAGGGCGCTCCCACTCGAACCTTTGGTGTCATCAAGGGAATGATGCACGCCGATCCAGCGCTCTTTGATGCCCTCATGGATCGACTCATCCCCATCACCATTTCGTTTCTCCGCGCCCAGGTGCAGCACGGCGCGCAAGCTCTCCAGCTCTTTGACTCCTGGGCCGGCGCATTAACCCGTGACGAGTACGTGCGTTACGCCCTACCCGCCACCAAGCGAGTTCTCGAAGGGGTCGCCGATCTCGATGTACCGACCATCCTGTTTGGTGTTGGCACTGGCGAACTTCTTGACCTCATGGCAACCGCGAATACCAACGTCATGGGTATTGACTGGCACGTTGACCTCAATGAAGGTCGTCGTCGTGTCGGTGGTCGCCCCGTTCAGGGCAACCTCGATCCTGCCCGTTGTCTCAATGGCGCAGACCTCGCTGTCACTGCGGCCCGCGAGGTCCTGCAGCACGCCGGCACCGACGCCGGTCACATCTTCAACTTGGGTCACGGCGTGTTGCCCGAAACCGATCCGGCCGTTCTCGAAGCCGTTGTTCGCGTCGTACACGAAGAAGGAAAGGCTGGCGTTCGATGAAGAAGATTGGCGTCCTCGTCATGGCCTACGGCACCCCGTCATCGACGGAAGCCATTGAGCCCTACTACACCCTCATTCGACACGGCCGGCCACCGACCCCCGAGCAGCTAGCCGACCTCACCCGTCGCTACAACGCCATCGGCGGCATCTCGCCATTGCGCGAACGAACCGACGCTCAAGTCAATGCACTGCGCGCCGAACTCGAGCGTCGTGCCCCGGGCCGCTTCGAAGTTCGCTTTGGGTCGAAGTACGAACCACCAATGATCGAAGAGACGGGTGCAACATTCGTCGAGGACGGCTTTACCGACGTCATCGGCATCGTGTTGGCCCCACACTCATCTTCCATGTCGACCGACCAGTACATGGACCGGGCACGGGCGACGCTGACCGGCATCAACTTCACGGGCATCGGAGCTTGGTGGGACTTCCCCGGCTTCCTCGCGATTATTGCTAACCGGGTGAATGCCGCTCTCGCGCAGATCCCTGCCGAACGACGCGCCAGCACCGAGGTGCTCTTCAGTGCGCACTCGCTCCCCGAGAAAATTCTGCTCAACGGTGACACCTATCCCGAGCAGCTCCGGGACTCGGCCGAGCAGGCGGCGAAAATCGCCGGCACCCCTCACTTCGACTTGGCGTGGCAGTCCGCCGGACGCACTCCCGACCCCTGGCTCGGGCCCGACATCTTGGACGTGCTGCGGACCAAGGCGGCCAGCGGCATCACTGACATTGTCTCGTGCCCCATTGGCTTTGTGTCCGACCACCTCGAAGTGCTCTTTGACATCGACGTAGAGGCACAAGACGTGGCTCACGCGGTCGGCCTCAACCTCGTGCGCACGGAGTCGCTGAATGCGGCACCCGACTTCATCGCTCTTCTCGCAGATGTGGTGATGGCCAACGAATGAGTCGACGCTCTGTCGTTATTGTCGGCGGTGGTATCGCCGGCTTAGCCGCAGCGTGGGAGGCATCGGGAGGCAGCACGCCAGCCCCCGATGTGTTTGTTGAAGTTATCGAGTCGCTCCCTTCAACGGGCGGGGCGCTGCGCACGACGGAGTTTGGCGGACAGGTCATCGACCTCGGCGCCGACGGATTCCTCGCCACTCGTGGCGAGGCGACAGACTTCATTCGAGAGGTCGGCCTTGGCGACCAGCTCCGACCCATTGGTGCGAGCGGGGCCTGGATCTACCTTCGGGGATATCTCGAGAAGATTCCGACCGGCTTGGTGCTGGGTGTTCCTACGCGGTGGGCACAACTTCGAACAATGCAGCACCTGTCGCGTCGGGCAAAAATGGGGGCACTACGCGATCTCCTCGTGCCTCGACGACTCCGTTACACAGATGCGCTCACCATTGGGGAAATTCTGCGGAGCAAATTCGGTGACGCCCTCGTCGATGAACTGATTGAGCCGATGATTGGCGGTATTCAAGCCGGCCGCGTCGATGAACTCAGTGCCAAAGAAGTCTTTCCCGCGTTAGATGCCGCCGCCCGTAAAGGCGGCTCTCTGATGAAGGCAATTCGACCTGAGCCACCAACTACGCCCGCTACGCCTACGCCAATTTTCTTCTCGCTACAAGACGGTGTCGGCTCTCTGCCTCTACACGTACGCAAAATTCTTCAACAGCGGGGCGTCATCTTTCGCACTAGTGATCCCGTTACGGCTATTCGCCTCATCACTGGTCAGTCGCACGCGTTGAGCGTGGAAACTGCCACATCAGTAACTCCGGCCGATGCCGTAGTTGTCGCCACGCCACCACAAGTCGCTGGGACACTCCTGGGTGACCTGGCGGCCGACGTGCGCCGCCTGGAGTTTGTCAGGAGTGCCAGCAGCACCATGGTGACCTTCGCCGTTCCTCGTGCCACCTGTCCGCTCCCTGAGAGCGGCACGGGCGTACTAATACCGCTACAGACCAACTTTGGTGCCGGCACCGATTCAATGGTCACGACCGCGGTGACGTTTCTCGACCGGAAGTGGGCACATCTGCACGACCCACAGCTCGCACTGGTGCGTGTGCACACGGGACGGATAGACGATGTACGGGCGATGGCCATGAGCGACGATGAACTCGTGAGTCGAGTCCACGGTGAATTGGCTCAGATATTTGGGACCTGGCCCGATGCCCACGAAACGCGAGTACAGCGATGGCCTCACGCGTTGCCGCAGTACTTCCCCTTGCACCAAACAATGGTGTCGGCGGCGCGAGCCGCTCTGGCGCCTCACGGAATATTTCTCGGCGGCATGGCCTACGACGGGGTGGGCGTGCCCGCCAGCATCGGATCGGGCCGACGGGCCGGACGTGAAGCGTTAACGCACGCTCAGAGGTAGTAACCCGAGTGGATGTAGATACAGGGGACACCTTCGCGGACGTACATCGCGTGGTTCTTCGGATCATCATCGAGCGCTAAACGCAAATCAAAACCAGTTTCTCGGAGCTCGTGCACCACACTTCGCTTGAAATAGTCAACGCCCGAGTAGTCGCCGAACTCGCGCATGATCAGAACATCCCAACGCAGCCCATATCGCTCCAGCCAACCCAACGTGTGGGGGGCGACACGACGAGGGCGACCGGTCAACAAGATAACTGTGAGATTGGAATCGAGAAGTTCCAGCAGTCGTTCAATTTCTTCGATAACGGGATCATCGCCACAGGCTTCGAAGAAACTCCGCCAGTCGCCATAATCGAGGTAGTGCTGCCGACCGGCGGCATCGGCGAGAACGCCGTCAATATCGAAAATAACAGCGGGTCCAGGGGTTATTTCGGCCGCTCGCCAATGCCAGTTTTCGGGAGAACCTTCGCGCATACTCACAGCATCCATTGTCTCACCTCAACTCGGTGGCGCCATCTCTGCGAGACTAGGGGCCGTGAGTTCCCTGTCGAATCAAGTAATTGCATTACCGCAGGGCCGTCGCCTAACTGTCTATAGCGACCTGCAATTAAGCCCAGAAATGGCGCATGACTCGATTGCTATGGCCTCAATTGTCGAACAGTTAAACGAGATCGACGAGGCCACCGTCATAATCTTCGCAGGATCGACTTTCGCATTCGGGCCGACATCGAATCCCCAACGGTTCGTAGACGCTTGCTGGCAGCGGTTCCCCGCCTTCTATCAAGCGCTACAGCGGATTGCCTCACTCGAACAGGCACGCGTGATCTTCCTACCTGGAGCCACCGACGAAGTGCTCGAGACTGACGCGCCAACACGGGCCGCTCTGACGCGCATGGGCTTTGCCTTGGCCGCTTCGGTCTCCGTCGACGTGATGACGTGGCGCGGGAGTCGACGCCTGGAAGTAGTGGCCGGAGTAACGACTCGCAATACTGCACGCGTCGACGAACGCGAGCGAGACGATGCTCGACGCCTCGATGACACCCAATCGCTGACGAGATTCGTTCAGTCACGCTTGATGTACCGCACCTTCAGTGGCTGGGCCTGGGCCCCACTGTGGATTTTCGCATTCTTGATGTTGAGTTCGTTCGTTATCGGCCTGAACGATCTCTTCGGTAGTCACGGTTCGCAGCTCTTGGGCCAGACGCCGCACTTCACTACGTGGGGCTGGCTTTCAGCCTCACTCTTTGCCGTTGCCGCCATCGAGGCAATCTTGGTGGTCATCGCGAGCACTATTGCGAGACGGAGATTCTTCCATCGCGACGGACCACAGTTCACTTCAAGTGAACCGTTAGGCGACGTGCTCATTGGGAATCAAGACGCACTCAAGCTAGCCAGCACCATCGTGGCCGCAGGCGGCGTTGGTCTCATCGTCGGGGGCTGTGCCCGACCGGCATTGGCCTACCTCGACCAGGGCGTCTGTGCCGCTCCAGGACCGTCGGGCCGGGTCTTCGTGGAGCGTCTCGGACGATTCGGACTTCCCCCTATCTTTCAGCCAGTGGCACGAACCAGCTACGTCGAGGTGGAGGCGGGTGGAACTGTACGAGTGCGACTAGTTGCCGGAGGCTTTCGCGAACCTTCGACAACTCGCTTAGAACGATGGCTCGCCGGAAAAACCACGCTGCCGGCGCCACCAGAATCACCCGCCCTGATTGGCTCGTGGCCCGATGGCTCACCCTGGCCGCAGACGCCTATGTTTCAGCAGACCTTTCGTCGCGAGCTTCGGCTCAAGCGCATCGTGAGTGGGGTCGTCCTGCTCACGGGGCTAGCCAATGTGGTGAGTGCCGTTGTCCCACCCGCCCGCGGGCGACTTGAATCCCTACTCCACGTCCTGCCACTGGGCGTCGCCCAATCGGCCGCAGCGGCAACCGCCCTCGCCGGTGTGGGAATGATCATGATGGCCCGAGGGCTTCGACGGGGTCAGCGCCGTGCGTGGATTGTGGCCGCCATTCTCTTTGCCATCACCACCTCCACCCACGTCGTACACGGCGGTAACGGTCTCGGCACGCTGATTAACGCCATCGTTCTAATCCTGCTCATCACGGAGCGTCGTATTTTCCAGGGCGCGACGGATCGAGGTTCCTTCAGCGGAGCGCTACCCAAGCTGCTCAGTATTCCCGCGGTGGCCACCGCGAGCGCCATGCTCGTCGTCATCGTCACGTCACGCGTTCCATTCGGTCGCGAGTGGTGGCGTATCGCCCAGGCCTGCGTAGAACGACTCGTGGGAGTCACTCGCCTGCCTCTCCCCGACCGAGCGGGCGACTTCCTCTCACCCTCATTGTTCGCGACCGGCATTGTGATCATCATGTGCGGTCTCTACTTGCTCACGCGACCCGTTGTGGATCGCCGACTGTCTAACCACGGCTCTTCAGCCGAGCGTCGCTTGGCCGAGCTGCGTGCCCGCGACATCGTGCGTCGTCACGGTCGAGGCACCCTGGACTACTTTGCGCTCCGCGATGACAAGCAGTTCTTTTTCTTTCGAGACTCGGTGGTCGCCTACGCCGTTTACGGTGGCGTGGCCCTCATATCTCCGGACCCCATCGGGCCCGAACCCGAGCGCGTCGAAGTCTTTGCCGCCTTTCGACGTTTCGCGGAGCAGCGCGGCTGGACTCTCGCCATTATTGGTGCAGGCCAGCAGTGGCTGCCGGTCTATCAAGGTGCCGGCCTCCATCACATTTATGTGGGCGACGAGGGCGTGGTGAACTGTCAGACCTTCACTCTCGAGGGCGGCAAGATGAAGGGCCTGCGTCAGGCCTGCACTCGATTGGCCCGCAACGGCTACTCCGTCGAGTTTGTGGACCCCTCCACGATTGATCCGACCCGCGTTCGTGGAATCATGGAATTGATTGCCAAACTCCGTCGCGGTGAAGACGAGCGGGGCTTTTCGATGATGCTCGGTCGACTCTTCAATCCTCGCGACAAGGGTCTGCTGCTGACGATTGTGAACGGTCCGGATGGCACTCCCGTGGCGGTCTGCCAGTTTGTGCCCTCTCCGGCTATCAATGGCTACTCCCTCGATCTGATGCGACGCGACCCGGGCGAACACCCCAACGGGCTGATTGACTTTGCCCTGTGTTCCACGATTGAACACCTGCGCCAACAAGGGGGGCAGGGGCTGAGTTTGAACTTCGCCGCCTTCAGAAGCGTGCTCGATGGCGAGAAGGGTGACGGCACCTTCACCAAAGTTGAGCGGTGGGCCCTGAAGCGACTTTCGGGCATTCTGCCTATCGAGACTCTTTGGACCTTTAACGCTAAATACCAGCCCGAATGGCTACCCCGCTACTTGGTCTATCCCGCCTTTGAATCGCTCGTGCCTGTCGTGGCCGCTCTCTTGCGAGCCGAGAGCTTGACGGAGATTCCCATCATCGGACGGCTGCTAGCCAATGACCCGTCGAACCGACCCAGCACTGTCATTCCCGAAGAAATCTTGGCGGCGGTGAGCGAGGACGCTACGTAAGTTTTGGCGAGATCAGGGGCACGAACGCTCGTGAGATATACGTCATATACGAAGCCAGCGCGTGAAATCGATCGCTATACACGAGCTGCTTACCTACGACCGAGACGCAAGTCGTGGGTGAGCAGAAGAGATTGGATACATCGACAATCGGCAAGTGCTGATTGCGCGAAGCTTGCCACAACCCAGTCCCGACGTCATTAACGAGAGCATCACTTGTCCTTAGCGCAAAGCAGTTGGAGATCGATGTGGGATTCGCGCTCATACAAGAGTTGGTGTCGGCTCCGCTACCCGCACTCCGTAGCCAAGGAATATTCGAGAGCAGAATGATCTTTGATTTGGACGGCTTGAGTAGGTCGGCGGCCGTCTTGACACCGGTCGCAAGTTCCTGAGGCGATGGTCGGTGTGTGGCTGACATAAAGCCCGAGACACCAGTGAGCACAACGTACGTCGGGTGAGAGGTATTGATGTAGTTACGCACCGCAGTACGCCACAACGTGCAATCGGGGTAGGCAGCACCACTGGTTTGCGTCACGACGTACCCCCAAGGCGGGCAGCTGGGCTTTGAAAAAGCCACGACACGAATGTTCAGCAAAATACCGAGTTCATGGAAGGCCGGGGTCCACATATTTGCCTGGGAGTCTCCGAAGAGCACGATGGTGCGCTTCGCGGTCGGTTGGCCAAAGAGGCACGTTACTCCGGGATTGGCCGGGATGGTGGCCTGGCCGGTCTTGGCATCGCAGTGGGTCGATCGCGACTTCGCTAAACCGACATAAAAACCGGAGTACTTCGAGGCCACATTGGTCATCATCGTTTTTGCCTCGGCCGGGAGCTGGGTGGCTGTACTGGACTGCTGGAGCAGTGTCGCGAGCTGCGCCAAAGTTGGGCGTGTATCAACGGTGACGGCTCCGGCAGTGAGTGGGGCGAGAGACGTGAAGAGTGCACACCCGGTGAGCAGGACAGCGATCTTGATACGTACTGCCGATTTCGTAAGCCGCATCAACTGCCAATCTCTAGGTTGCGTACGCATCAACTTACACGGCAACCGAAGAATTTTCGCCTCGCCAGCAAGGTGGCAGACTCTCTCGGCAGGGATCTCGGCAGGAAAGGTGACTATGGCCAAAAACCCAATGTCGTCAGTCTTGCGCTACCGCGAGGCCCGCTGGCTCCTCTTCGGTCAAAGTACTTCTCGACTTGGTGATGGCGTTTCGGCCGTCACGTTAGTTCTGCTCATTCTGGACCGCTGGCCCGGTGCGACCCACCTCTCGCTCTACTCCGCCGTAGCGACGCTGGCTCTCGTCGTCTTCCTCCTCTTCGGTGGCGCTGTCGTCGACCGATTTTCACGACGAACCATCCTGCTGGTATCCGACCTGTCGCGAGCCGTCATCATGGGCACCGTGGCACTCTTGCTCGCCACCGATCGCCTGACCTTTTTAGAGCTACTGCTGAGCGCCTTCCTTTTTGGCATTCTCGATGCGGTCTTTATGCCCGCGGCAACCGCGCTGATTCCCGAGATCGTTCCCGAAGAGGCGCTGAACTCAGTGAATGCCGCCAGCGCGGTGTCTCGAAGTCTCTTTGGGGGCATGCTGGGCCCCGCTCTCGGGGGGATTCTTTCGGCGTGGAGCATTCCGGGGGCCCTGGCATTTGACGTCGGCACCTTCCTCATCAGCGCACTCTCCATCCTCCTCATGAGACGAACCGCTGCGCCCACGGCCCCACCGGATGGTCACGAAAACATGTTGAAGTCGATTGCTGCAGGGCTTCGGTACACCTATCAGACCAAGTGGCTGTTTTGGACCTTGATGGGTGCGGGACTAACTAATGCCTTGTTGTTTGTCCCCCAAGGCACGCTGATGCCACTCTTCTTGAAAGAGGAGTTCCACGCCAATCGTCAACTAATCGGTCTGAGCTTTGCCGTCAGCGGTGCGGGTTGGCTGATCGGCTCATTAATCGTGGGTTCACTCGCTACGCCGAAGCGCCGAGTCAGATGGCTCACCACATCCTGGTTACTAGGCAACATCGTGGTTGGTTTGATCGCCTTTGTGAATCATGCCTGGATGGCGTTGGCCATTGTCTTACTTGTGGGCCCGCTGCTCTCCTACGGCAATGTGCTCTGGGAATCCATGATGCAAACGGAAGTTCCCAAGGAGCTCCTGGGTCGCGTCACGTCGGTGGACTGGTTCATTTCCCTCGGCCTCGCGCCATTGGGCGTTATGGCCGCTGCGGCAATATCTACGCACGTGGGCATCCGGACATACTTCTTGCTGGCCACGCTGGTTTGTGTGCCGTTTCAAATTGTCCTCTTGGTCTCCAAGAGGGTCAACGCCGTGGACTCTACGCGAGTCGCTTCAAAATAGCGCGAGCCAATTCCGTGGCCGCTTCGGGGTGATAGATCAAAAAGAGAGAGGGCTCAGTGAGCTCTAGCTCCATAACGGCCCAGGCATCGTCCATGCGGCAGAGATCGACTCGGGCGTAGAGCGCCGATGCCGCACCTCCCGCTTCCAACACCCTTCGAGCGAATTGCAGCGTTTCGGGACTAGCAGTGGCTACCGACATCTGTTCGGCGCGAAAGAGTTGGCTGCGGTCGTTCTCCACCGCGTTGAGCATCGCTCCTTTGCGCATGGCGTGGGAAAACTCACCATCCACAAAGACGAGGGCTAACTCACCCTCTTCATCAATCGACTCCACGTAGGGCTGGATAATCACGTCTCGGCCCGAAACGTGGAGAGAACGGACGTGGGCGTGAGCGCGGGCGTGGTCGTCTTCTGCGTAGCGTTCGGCGTCCAGACTGCCCGCCCCGACCGTGGGTTTAACCACGAAGTTGCCCGCGGGGAAGATGGGGTCGATAGCTACGTCGGCAAAGGTCGAAGGAATTACGTTGATTCCGGCTTGTTGCAAGGACCGTAGGTAGTGCTTGTCGGTATTCCAGGCCACGAGGTCCAACGGGTTATAGAGCGTAGGGACGCTCGACGCCCACTCGAGAAATTCGTCTCGGCGGGGAGCGTAATCCCAGGTCGAACGGATGACCGTGGCATCAAATCGATCCCACTGGGCGTTTGGGTCGTCCCAGGCCAACAGCTCATACTCAAGACCGACGCTCGTTAACGCCTCGAGGAGCAGCGGTGTGTCGGGATCGACGTAGCGGTCCTCACACGTCGCAATCGCGACGCGACGACTCACGGAAGAAGGAGGTAGGCGTGGTGCGCCAAGTTGGCGATGGGACCAGGCCACACGCCAAAGAGGACGGCCGAAACACTGCCGATGGCAATCACCGCACCGGTGAGGCGGGGAACAGCCACGCGGACACCAGCACCCTCATCGTCGCTGTAGAGCGAGAGCACCAGTCGAACGTAAAAGAATCCACCAATGGCTGCCGCCACCATGGCAATCACGGCCAGCCAAGAGCCACCAGCGTCCACGGCAGAGGTAATCACGGCGAACTTGGCGAAGAACCCAGTGGTGAACGGCGCACCGGCCTGTGACAGTAGCAGCACGGCGAACGCCGCTCCGAGTAGGGGCTGACGTCGAGCTAGGCCACGGTAGTGATCGAGGTCGTGGCTAGTTTCACCCTCTCCCCCAACCAAGGTCACCACCGCAAAGGTGGCGATAACTACGGGGAGATACGTCACGACGTAGTACAGCGTGCCGGCCACACCAGATGGTGACGCCGACCACAGACCCAGCAACATGAAGCCGGCCTGCGAGATTGAGGAGTAGGCCAAGAGACGCTTGATGTTGCGCTGCACCAGAGCCACCGCAGCACCAATTAGCGTCGAGAGAACTACGAGACCCCACACCAGTGGACGCCACGACTCTGACTGCGTCGTGAGGGCACCGAAGATGACGCGCAGGACGGCGGCAAAGGCACCGACCTTAACGATGGACGCCATGTAGCCCGTAACGGGTGACGGAGCGCCCTCGTAGACATCGGGCGACCAAACGTGGAACGGTACCGCAGCCACCTTGAAGGCAAAGCCAACCAGCATGAGTCCGAGACCCGCGACCAGCACACCGGGCTGGAGAATGAAGTTGTGAGCGAGGAAGTAGGCGATTGATGACAAGTTCGTCGAACCGGCGCCGCCGTACGTCAGCGCCACGCCGTAGATGAAGATTGCTGAAGCAAAGCCACCCAGCAAGAAGTACTTCAGCGCCGCTTCGGCCGAACCGGAGCGGTGGCGGTCAAATGCAACCAACACGTAGAGACCAATGGACAAAATTTCGAGGCCCAGGAAGATCACAATGAGGTCGTTGGCCTGCGCCATCATCATCGCACCGGAGGCCGAGGCCAAGGCCAAGATATGAAATTCGGCACCCACGACGTGTGCACGATGTGCCCAGTCGTGTGCGACCAGCGCGGTGAGCCCGACACCGAGAGCGATGGCGGCCGAGGCCAGAACTCCGAAGCCATCGAGCGCAATAGCGTGAGCCAGCGTTGTCGTCGAACCATGCATCGAAACATCACGCCACTGAAAGAACGAGAGTGCGAATGCACTAACAGCCGTCACGACCGTCACGCTGGTGGCGACCACGGCCGACACACGAGCGCGCGTCATTGCCGTTACGAACATCAAGCTCAGCGAGCCGCCCAGCAGAACCAAAATCGGCGCAATGGCCAGATAGTGGACGGAGGGCATCGCTAGTTGTGCCACTTTCGCGATCATCGGTTGACCCCCTGCGGAGTTGAGTGCGCCACGATGGCGTGCGTCGAGGGATTGATCTTGTTCAAGAGGGGTGCGGGGTAGATACCGAGGACGACCACCAGCGCAATGATCGGGGCCAGCACCCATCGCTCAGCAGTTGTCGCGTCGGGAATGGAAGCATTCTCACCCGTGGCTTCACCGTGAAAGACCCGTTGGTAGGCCCAGAGCAGGTAGAGCGCCGCGAAGATAACACCCGTCGTTGCGATAACGGCCCACCAGGGGTGGGCGTTGAATGATCCAAGGAGTACGAGCAGCTCCGAGACGAAGCCCGAAAGACCAGGTAGGCCGATAGAGGCCAGCATCACCACGGTAAAGAGCGCAGCGAGCACTGGCGCGGGACCCTGGAGTCCAGAGAGTGCGCTGATGGTCGATGTACCTCGACGACGTTCGATCCCACCAATCAGCAAGAAGAGCCCCGCGGTGATGACACCGTGGTTGAACATCAAGAGCACGGCGCCACTAGTGGCGATTTGCGAGCCGGCAAAGATACCGAGCACGATGAAGCCGACTTGGGCCATCGACGAGTAGGCCACCACTCGCTTCAGCTCCTTGCTCACGGCGGCGAGCGCTGATCCGTACAAAATACCGATGACGGCCAGGGTCAGGACGACGGGCCGAACAGTATCGAGACTCTGCGGCAGAAGGCCCACGGCAAATCGGAGCAGTCCGTACGTACCCAGCTTGGCCAACAGCGCTGAGAGCACCATCGAACCCGCGATTGGTGCCTCGGCGTAGGCCAATGGCGACCAGGTGTGCAGAGGGAAGATGGGGCTCTTAATACCGAAGGCAATTAAGAAACCAATCATGATCCAAGTGGCGACACCGGATGACAGAGGCGTCTCCTTGAGGGCCGACATGGCAAAGGTGAGGTCGCCGCCAAAGACGTGCTGGTGGCGAACGGCAATGTAGACCATGCCCACGAGCAAAAAGCCGGAGCCAAAGAGGGTGTACACGAAGAACTTCAGCGCCGCGGCGGCCCGCTGTGAGCCTCCCCAACCAGCAATCAGGAAGTAACTCGGAATAAGCGTGAGTTCGAAGAAGAGGAAGAACGAGAGCATGTCGCGCGTCGCGAAAGCGCCAATCGTTGCCGTCATCAAGACGAGCAACCACGCCACGAAGGC
>CAFAAB010000008.1_pt1 | contig 16288 bp, 11 predicted proteins | sample 7267201 | NCBI WGS metagenome assembly CAFAAB01 (sample SAMEA6813975, study PRJEB35770) | uncultured Acidimicrobiaceae bacterium | biome: Freshwater; feature: Freshwater reservoir; material: water | place: Czech Republic | collected 2016-08-15 | depth 30m m
AGCTCGTGGGTCGCGGGGAACCAAGCGCCGCCGTAGCGGTCAGTGTGGGCCACGGGGCACCGGGTGCGGAGGTCTTCCCAGATGGGATACGGGTTGTTCACCCATTGGGGGTCTGCGTGATCAAAATCTGTAGCGAAGTCTTCGACGAGTGGTTTGGTGTGTGACATCAGTCCCCCTTGTGCCCGGGGAAACCATCGGCACTCCAGTGCCGACTTCCCCCCGGAATGGTCTGTCTGCGACAATAACAGAGGTTGGAACTTACCGACGAAGCAACGGTTTAAGAAATTTCACGACCACGTCGAGTGCAAAATCGGCCGCTTCGAGGCGACCAACCGACAGGGCAAAATCGTGCCACATGTCGTGAATAATGCATTCATTCACTGGCGTGCCTTGGCGGGTGAGCACTTCAACTAACCGAGTGGCGTCGGGGGCCAAAACATCATCCGTTCCACCGACCACCAATGTCGGAGGCAAGGCCAGGTCGCCCAACAATGGGGAGACGAGCGGGTTGCTGTGGTCGCCACCGGCGTAGGCCGAAGCACACATCTCCAGCCACTCGGGACTCAGTACGGGATCACGTTCAACGAGGTCCACGCGGCCCCGGCGGTCATCAGAAAGATCGAGCCACGGTGACAACAACACTGCTGCGAGCGCCGTGTTGCGTTGCAATGCCGCGACGAGGGCTCCAGCACCCGCGGAATCGCCAACGGTCACAACATTTGCTCCCAAGCTCTGCAGCACATTCGAAACGTCATCGACGGCAGCCGGAGCCGGAGCTTCCGGGGCTAGACGGTAGTCAACAAAGATGGCCTTGGCACCCAGTGCATCAGACAAGGCAGTAATAAAGGGGGCGCCTAGGGCCGGTGAGCCCACGCAGTAACCGCCGCCGTGTACGTACACAATGACCGAGTCGGTGGTGACAACGGTAGGGGTGTACTCCTCGCACGGAACTCCCGCCACCTGAAGGGACTGCAACGCTTTCGCTCCCCCGCTGGCCTGGGTGGCGATCCGGAGACGAGAACGTTGCTTGTCGAACGAAACATTCGGGTTAAAGACCAATCGCTTTAGCCCCGCCATGGCGAGGCGCTGAGGCGCTACCGGCAAGTGCCGGCTCACGACGCGTTGGCGTAGTTCGTTAGATCAACGGAACGCAAGAGCTGATGGTACTGCCACGAACTCTTGGGCCAATTATTCGTGTTGACTCCATCGACCGTGTACCAAGACTGGCAACCCTGCAACCACGCCGTTTCACCGGACTCGTCATCAATCATTGAACGCCACTCTTCCAGAGCGGCGGGTGTGACTTCGATTCCGCGCCAGTCTCGATCATCCGCGGCACGCATCAGGTGGGCCACGTACTGAATCTGCGACTCCAACATGAAGAGAATGGAATTGCTCCCCAGATTGGTATTCGGGCCGTAGAGCACAAAGAAATTAGGAAAGCCTGGAACCGTGACACCGCGGTGCGCTAGAGGACGTGACTTCCACGCATCACGCAATGTCTGGTCATCGCGGCCCTTGATCTCCATGGGGGCCAAGAAGTCAATCGTCGAGAATCCGGTGGCGTAGACCAGCACGTCGAAGTCATGCTCGACGCCATCGTTCGTCTTGACTCCTCGAGGGGTGATGGCCTCAATCCCTGAGGTCACGAGTTCAACGTTGTCGCGCTGCAGCGTGGAGTACCAATCGGATGCCAGAAGTACTCGCTTGCAACCGATTTCGTAATCGGGTTCAATCTTGGCTCGCAGTTCGCTATCGCGAACTACCGCGTTGACGTAGGTCTCCCATTGGGCCCGTGCCTTACCGCGGATCTCCTTCTTACCGACGAGACCGGCGCCAAAGAGCTCACCAAAGACGTAGGAGCGAAGACGACTAAGGAGTGTCGTCCAGGGTAGATACTGCTGGCGTCGGCGCTGTCCTCGAGTCGTCTCGGGATCTTCCTTCGGCACAACGTAAGGAGCGGACCGCTGGAAAACTTCGAGCTGGCTCACCGAGTCGGCAATGGCGGGGCCGACTTGAATCGCGCTGGCGCCTGACCCAATCAGGGCCACCCGCTTGCCTGTCAGATCAACCGAGTGGTCCCAGCGAGCCGTGTGGAACTGGGGGCCGGCGAACGTATCGCGACCAGGGAACTCGGGGATGGAAGGTCGATTGAGCTGTCCCGTCGCGCCGACGAGATACCGACCGTGATACTTGGTGTTGTCCTTGCAGACCACTTCCCATAGGCCCCACTCCGACTTCCACGTCGCTGAGACCACTGACTTGTTCGTGAGAACGCGAGGCGTCACTCGATAGCGGTCGGCGGTGGCACGGATGTACGCCAATATCTCCGACTGTGGCGGGTACGTGCGGCTCCACGCCCAGGGGGCGTATGAGTAGTGATACAACGTGGCCTTGACGTCGCACGCCGCACCGGGGTACGTATTGTCGCGCCAGGTTCCGCCAATACCGTCGGCCTGTTCCAAGATGAGATACGAGCCCAAACGGCGACGATCAATTTCAATCGCCATGCCGAGCCCGCCAAAACCAGAACCAATAATCAGTACTTCGACGGCGTTGTTCGGAACACTCATGAATCGGCCTCAATTTCTTCACGGCTAATACCGAGGAAGTACAGCACGGCGTCTAGGTACGGCACATTGATTGCGGCGTCGGCGTGATCGCGCACCACTGGCTTGGCGTTGAAGGCAATCCCGAGTCCGGCGAGCGAGAGCATGTCAATGTCATTGGCACCATCACCAATCGCGACCGTCTGTTGCAGAGGGACGCCAATCTCGTTCGCAAATCGGGCCAGCGCGTGCGCCTTACCTTCGCGGTCAACAATCTCTCCGTCGATTTCACCGGTCAGGCGGCCATTCACTACTTCCAATCGATTCGCCGCGAGGTACTCAACGCCGAGGTCGCGCAGCAGCGGCTCGAGAACCTCGACGAATCCTCCCGAAACGACTGCCGGGACATATCCCAGACGTTGGAGTGTGCGGATGAGTGTGCGGGCTCCGGGAGTGAGCCGCAGCTTGGCGCGAACCTCGTCGAGCATCGCAACATCGAGACCGGCCAAGAGGCGTACCCGGCGACGGAGCGACTCGGCAAAGTCAATCTCACCGGCCATGGCCGATGCCGTGATTGCGCTCACTTCGCTCGCGCACCCGGCCTCTTCGGCAATCATGTCAATCACTTCGTCGCGGAGCAATGTTGAATCGGCGTCCATTACGACGAGGTGTTTGGAGCGACGATGTAGGCCGGCCCGCTGCACCGCAACGTCGAGGCCCGCCTGGCGAGCGGCCTGCGTCAGCACTTCACGAAGTGTTGCGTGGTTGGGACCCCGCACGACGAGTTCGTAGCAGTCAACGGGATAACTGGCCAAGTGCACGATGCGCTCGCACGTCGCCCCACACGTAGCCATAGCGGCAAAGACCGTACCGAGCGCCTCGGTTGAAACAGCTGGCGCCAACACGGTGAGCAACAGACGCTTGCCATTTAGAAATTCCTCGGGCTCGACACGCACCACGGAGACCTGGACGCCCTCATCACGCACTCCGGCCCTAACAATCTCGGTCTGAACGGTCTCGGGGGCGGTCGCATCATCAAGGGTGATCTCGACACAGAGAACGAGATAGCCACGAATCGTGATTTGGGCAATGTCGGAAATCTCCACCTCGGGATATCGCTCAGGCGAGACGGCCTCGAAGAGGGATGCGGCGATTCCGGGGCGATCGGGGCCACTAACAGTGACGAGATATGTCGTTGTGGCCATGGTGTGAGGTTAGAGCGTATTTCTACTCTTCTTGCGCCCGAAGCGTGGCCACCTTGGCGACATCTTCGTTCGACCGAACATCAAAATTCCACAACTCAGGCAATACAACGGGAAGCACTGCACAGACCCCAGCGCAGGCGAGTCCGCCAAGCGCCAAGGAGGTCCGCAGGCCAAAGGCCGCCGTCATGGCACCACTTCGGAATTGTCCAACGCGGGGTCCAATGGAGTAACTCAACATTTCAATACTGGCCATGCGACCTCGAACGTCAGGTGGAATCGACTGATTCCACATGGTGCCTCGAAACATGGCACTTATGGAGTCCGCCGCGCCGGCCCAGAACAGACCCAGTACGGCAACAACTAATGAAGAAGTCCAACCAAAGATGGCGATGCCGACACCCCACAGCGCAGCCGCGAGGGCCACGGCCCGTCCGTAGTGATGAACGCGCACCGTCCACTTCGAAGTCAAACTCGCCACGAGCGCGCCCAGTGGCATGGCGGCGTAGAGCGCCGCTAGTGCGTACGTCTGGTCGAAATGATCGGCGACGAAGGGAAGCATAAACATGGGATAGGCCAGCATCATGGCGGCGAGGTCCACGAGATAGGTGCCAAGGAGATCGCGGCGCCCAACGGCATAGGCAAAGCCGACGCGCAAGCTGGCGAACGAAGGTCGACCCTCGCGGTCCGGTCGAACCACGGCCTTGATACCGAAGAGAAACCCCAATGAAACGGCAAAGGTGAACACATCGGCGATGTAGACCACTCGACAGCCGTACACAACGGCCACAAAACCACCGATGGCGGGGCCCACGATGGCCCCGAAGGTCCATCGAAACATCCCGAGAGCCGACGCCTGGCGTTGCATCTCGTGCGGTACGAGTTCTTGATTGAGCGCATCGAGACTTGGCCGTTGCAGGCCATCGCCCACGGCCACGAACGCCACGACGACATAGAGCATCAGACTGCTCGGATGAGCCAAAGAGGCGTTAATGATGAGAGCGATAGCGGCACACATCAAGCCAAATTCAGACGCCAGAACAATGTTGCGACGGTTGAAGTGATCGGCAATCACCCCGCCGTACAGTCCGAAAATGATTAACGGTGCTAACTCGACGAGACCAATTACACCAACAGCCAATGCCGAGTTCGTCAGTTGCTTCAACTGATAGGCCACGGTGACGTACGTCGCTTGACTTCCAATGTTTGTTACAAACCCCGAGGCGTAGAGGCGGCGATAGGTTGCCGACACCCGCAGTGGAGAGAGATCAAGGCCCCAGCTCGAACTAGCCATTCAGTGGTGCGCCGTCCACCCAGCCCCGGGCCTCGTCGTAGTGACGAAGAATCCGAGCCGGTACTCCCCCGAGTACGACATGGTCGGGGAACTCGCCCCGCACAACCGCTCCAGCCGCCACGACCGAATTACGACCGAGCGTGGTGCCCGGCAAGATCGCGACATTGGCGCCGAGCCAACTACCTGAACCAATTTTGACGGCACCCTCTTTGGTCGCCTGCCACCCCACCGGTGCGTCGATGTCCTCGTAGCCGTGGTTCTGATCGGTGATGTAGACGTAAGGGCCCGTTTGGATCTCGTCACCGAGCTCAATCGACCAATGTCCGATGATGTGCGAACCACGACCAATGATGCACTTGCGACCGATCCGTACGACTGGATTCGAAAGCATGGTCTGTCCCGGACCCATACCGGCCGTGAGGCAGACGTTGGGCCCGACCATGGTCTCGTCGCCGATGGAGAGATAGCCCTCGTTGTAAATAACGCCCTGCGGAGCAAGGAGGGCCGCACCGGAGCCGAAGTAGTGGAAGGTTTTGGCGTATCGATCTTCTTCACCAATAATCGCGGTGTCGTTGAGGAAAGAACGAACGGAACGGATTACTGCGCCCAAGCACCGGCGTCGCCATCCTCGAAGTCTCACGAAACAACGCTACCGGTGATTACCAAGTGCGCAGTTTGGCAACCACCTCACACGATGTCCGAGTAAAAGAAGGAAAACTCGAGGGCCGGAGCCCAGCCATCGTGTGAGGTGCTGCGACTGTGACCTACTCAGCGGAGATTGGGGCGTCGGCATCAATCTCAAGTTCGGCATCGGCGTCAACTGGCATCAGCAAATTCGCCAAGTGCTCACGAACGCGAACGTCAATTTCCAACATCAACTGCGGGTTCTCCCGCAGATAGCCCTTTACGTTCTCGCGACCCTGACCGAGTTGTTCACCTTCGTAGGTGAACCAGGCTCCGGCCTTCTTGACGAAACCGAGCTCAACGGCAACTTCCAGCACGGAGCCTTCGCGGCTAATGCCCTGTCCGTACATGATGTCGAATTCGGCCTGCTTGAAGGGTGCGGCCACCTTGTTCTTGACGACCTTGACGCGGGTGCGGTTACCGATGACTTCCGTGCCGTCCTTGATCGCTTCGATGCGACGAATGTCCAGGCGCACCGAGGAGTAGAACTTCAAGGCACGACCACCAGGTGTTACTTCGGGGCTTCCGTACATCACGCCGATCTTTTCGCGCAACTGGTTGATGAAGATCGCAACGGTGTTGGACTTATTGAGATTCGCCGTCAATTTACGAAGTGCCTGGCTCATCAAACGGGCCTGCAGACCGACGTGACTGTCGCCCATCTCGCCTTCGATTTCGGCACGGGGGGTCAGTGCGGCAACGGAGTCGATGACGAGTACGTCAAGGGCGCCGGAGCGAATCAGGGTGTCGGCGATTTCCAAGGCCTGCTCACCGTTGTCGGGTTGGCTGATGTAGAGCTCGTCAACGTTGACGCCAATGGCGCGGGCGTAGACCGGGTCGAGTGCGTGTTCGGCGTCGATGTAGGCACAGACGCCACCATTGCGCTGCGCTTCGGCAACGACGTGTAGTGCCAGCGTCGACTTACCGGAAGACTCGGGACCGTAGACCTCAACGATGCGACCCTTAGGTAGACCACCGACGCCGAGCGCCATGTCGAGTGCGAGCGAACCAGTTGAGATTGACTCAATGCTCATGCTCAAGTTGTCGCCCATCTTCATGATGGAGCCCTTACCGAACTGCTTCTCGATTTGTCCGAGCGCTGCTTCGAGTGCCTTGCTGCGATCTTCGTTTGCCATTTCACGTACCTGTTCTCTCTTTGTCATGGACCCACCGTAGAAATCCTCTGTGACAACGGTCGGTTTCTGTCAACGGCAACGTACTACGAACAAGTGTTCGCTTCAAGGATTATTTCTCGGAAAACTAATAATCCCTGATGAAAAGTGGTGTAAGGCCCGGTCTGGGGTGCCTTTAGTCGATGAGTGCTTGGTACACAACCTGTTGTAAGTGGCGGCGAACGGGGTAGGTGGAACTCGGTAGAAGCTGAGTGAAGAAGGTGACCGTCAAGTCTTCGACGGGGTCAACCCAGAAGGTTGTCGACGCAGCCCCACCCCAGGTGAAGAGTCCTTCGGCCGCACCCGTGGCGTTACGCGCCCGATCCATCAAAACGGCGAAACCGAGACCAAAGCCCATTCCCGACATTTCGGTTTCGGAGAACGAGTCGCGCGCCACTGCGGTGAGATCTTGATTACCGGGCAGGAAGTTCTCGGTCATGAGCGAAATGGTGCGGGGGCTAACGAGGCGAACCCCGTCGAGCTCTCCGCCGTTGAGCAGCATCGTCAAGAAACGGTTGTAGTCGTGCGCAGTTGAAACGAGTCCCCCGCCTCCCGACTCGAGAGAACCTTCGCGATACGCACCTTGACCCATCTTGGGGTACGGGAAGGCTTCACCGTTTACTGGGACGTAGAGCTGAGCGACGCGTTCGTGCTTCTCTTCGGGTGCGAAGAAAGAGGTGTCGTACATCTTGAGGGGGCCGAGAATCCGTTCCTGAAAGAACTGTCCGAGGCTCATGCCACTCCACAGTTCAACGAGATACCCCAGAACGTCTGTGGCCACTGAGTAGTTCCAGGCTTCGCCAGGATTGAAGAGCAGCGGTGAGGTGCACCAGTCGTTCACGGCCTGCTCGAGCGTGGCGTCCTTCGGCCAGCCGAACTCGTAACCCTTCAGGCGGTAGATGGCATCGACGTTGTGTCCGTATGTAAAGCCGTAAGTCAGACCAGCCATGTGGCTCATCAGGTGCCAGATACGGACTGGTTCTGTCGCGGCCACCGTGGTCGGGTTAGCTGGTGCTCCACCGGTGTAGACCCGGGGCTCACGAAGTGCTTCAATCCACTTGCCGGCCGAATCATTCAGATCGAACTTGCCCTCTTCGTGCAGCATCATGGCCGCAATCGTGGTGATGGGCTTGGTCATTGAATAGATGCGCCAAATGGTGTCGTCTTGGACGGGCCGGTCCAATTCGCGGTCGGCGTGGCCACCCTTGCCGACGTAGGCCAATTGACCGCCGCGTGAGACGGTGGCGAGCCAACCGGAAAGCTTGCGCTGGTCGACGAAGTCGTTAAAGAAGTCGTCTATGCGGGAGAGACGGTGAGAATCAAACCCCAGCTCTTCGGGGTCGACGTGTGGGCGAAGTGAACTCATAACTGCTCCCTAGTTGGTTGGTTGTGAACTTATCGCTGACCGTCAAGGACGCGTCGCAGGACGTCGAGTCCACTAATAGCGCTGTAGGCACGGATGCGGGGGCGGTCGCCGGGTAGGTGCAACATCGTGCTCCCACTCTCCGCGCCGAGTGACCACCCAATAAACACGGTGCCCGGAGCGTGACCGTCTTGACTCTCGGGGCCGGCTACACCGGTGAAGGCCAAGCCCACGTCAGAACCCAGCACTCGGCGGGCGCCGCGCGCCATGGCTTCGGCCGCATCGGCTGACACGACGGGGCCCGGAGACAGCCCTAAGAGGTCAAACTTCACCTCCGAGGCGTAACTCACCACACCACCGCGGAACCACTTCGAGGCGCCCTCGACGTTGACGAGACGGCTGGCTACGAGTCCACCGGTGAGCGATTCGGCAAGACCAAGCGTCAAACCTTGTTCGAGCAGATGTTGAGCGACGGCGAACTCCATGGTCTCATCATCGGTGCCAAAAATAATGTCGCCGAAGGCAGTGTTCAATATGGCCCGGACGACTTTCTCTTCGGCGTCCAAGAGAGACTGCGCGTGGGCGTCATCATCACCACGGGCCGTTATGCGCACCTTGATGCCTTCGATGCCTGAGGCCAGAAAGGCAATCGTTACCCGATCGTCGTCGACCAGCGTGTCGAATCGACTCGAGAGTGCTTCGGCCAGTCCCGACTCGCTAGCGCCCCACGTCTTTAAGACGCGACTCGTGATTACCGAGGAGGCACCCGCCCGCATCTTGAGATCGGGCAAGATCGCTCGTTCAAACATTTCTGAGAGCTCGTAGGGAACACCGGGCGCGGCGTAGATCACCTTTTGACCCACGGGGCAGATCAACCCGGGAGCAGTTCCACGGCGCTGCTCAATGATGCTCGCGCCGCGAGGAACATCGGCCTGTAAAAGATTGTTGTCAGGCATCGTCCGACCGCGTGAGGAGAACATCGCTTGAATCACGGCCACGAGTTCTTCGCGACGCTCGAGCGGCACGTTCATGACCTCCGCGATGGCTTCTCGGGTGATGTCGTCTTGGGTGGGACCGAGACCGCCACAGACAATGACCGCGTCGCTGCGTGCCAACGCGGTGCGAAAGGCCAGAACGATGCGATCGTGATTGTCACCGACGTGCTGGTGGAAGTGACAGGCAATGCCGTTGGCGGCGAGCTGCTCGCCGAGCCACTGGGAGTTGGTGTCGGCAATCTGTCCGAGCAGCAGCTCAGTTCCTACTGCGACGATTTCAACTCTCACTGGACTACCAACTTCTTGCCGCCGACGTAGTACTGATACCCCGTGACGATGGTGAGCGCAACCGCCACCCACAGTGTTCCCACAGTCAGCCAATGAAGATCCGTGACACCCGGAATGACGCAAAAGGCGATAGCGAGGTCTTGCACCACCGTCTTGATTTTCGGCAACGAGCCAGCCGGGATCGAAATGCCCTTCTTGCTCATCTTGCTGCGATACCAGGTCATCCAGAGTTCGCGGGCCGTGATAATGAGCACAGGCAGAATCCACATGAAGTGCTCGTACACCAGGGCGTAGAGCGAACCGAGCACAACGACTTTGTCGGCGAGCGGATCGAGAAATGCACCCGAGCGTGTCGTGCCCTGGCGTCGCGCCACGATGCCGTCGAAGTAGTCCGAAACGGCGGCGATGAAGCCAACCACAGTTGAGATCCACGATGCCCCGGTAGAGACGATTAACCAGATGAAGACGGGCGTGATGAAGAGGCGAAAGGCCGTCAGGAGATTGGCCGGCGTCAGCAGGGCCGTCTCGCCGTACGTCTTCTTTTGGTCACTCATGCGAGTCTCGCTTCAAGATCGGTTCCCTGACTGCCCACAATGAGACAGTCAACCATTGACCCAACGGGTATCTGGTCATCTACCAAGATAACGCCGTCAATTTCAGGACATTCACGCACGCTGCGCGCAATTCCTGGTTCGTCAATCAAGAGACGCTGCGTCGTTCCGACTAAGTCATCACGCTTACGAGCCGTGATGGTGTCTTGTAGTTCGCTCACTTCGCGTAGCCGTTCCATCGCCAACTCAGCGGGGATTTGATTTTCCATGGCGGCAGCCGTGGTGCCGGTCTCTGCGGAGTACGGGAAGAAGCCGGCCCAATCCAATTGGGCGGCCTCGACGAACTCCAAGAGTTGCGAGTGGTCATCTTCGGTTTCACCGGGGTACCCGAGGATGAAGGAGGAACGGAACGCGGCGTTCGGCTCGGCGCGACGAATGGCTTCGATGCGCTCTAAGAAGCGGTCTCCGTCACCCCATCGCTTCATACGACGAACGTGCGGGCGTGAGACGTGCTGGAGTGAGAGGTCGAAGTAAGGAACGCCCGTCGCGAGGATGGTTTCGATCAACGACGTCGTCAAGCCCGACGGGTAGAGATACAGGAGTCGGAGACGCTCGACTTCTCCCGTGAGTTGGCGCGTGAGGTCCACCAACGGCTGCGTACCACCTTCGTCGAGGACTTCCACAGCCTCGCCGAGGGCGTGACGGCGGCGGTCGTTGCCCCAGCTGGCGAGGTCTTGGGCGATGAGTACTAGTTCTTTCACGCCACTGGCAACAAGGCCACGAGTTTCGGTGAGCAGATCTTCGGTGCTACGCGAGCGTTGGTCACCACGGAAGGTCGGAATGGCGCAGAAGCCACAGCGACGGTCGCACCCTTCAGCGATTTTCAGATAGGCCCACGGGGCCGTAGCGGCGGGACGAGGCAGATTGAGTAGGTCGAAGTCCGACTTGGGTCGCTGGCCCAGTTTCACGGGAGTCGAAGTGGTCAGACTCTCGCCAAAGCCGGCCACGAGATCAACTTCGGGAAGAGCATCGGCGAGTTCGTCACGGTAGCGCTCGGCCATGCAGCCCGTAACGACCAGGCGCGCTCCGTCGAGTTTGCGATCAGCCATCTCGAGAACGGTCTCAATGGACTCTTCACGCGCCGATTCGATAAAGGCACAAGTGTTTACGACGACCAGATCGGCCTCTTCGGCCGAGTCGGCCGGAACGTAACCTTGGCCACCCAGTAAACCCGACAACTTGTCCGAGTCAACGTGGTTCTTGGGGCATCCGAGGGTCTCAACCCAGTACCGCATTGTGCCCCTTATCCCAGATACGTCGTTACTGCGATGGTTACTTCCTGGCGGAGAGGGAGGGATTCGAACCCTCGGGCCCACTTTCGCAGGCCGCATTCTTAGCAGGAATGTGGTTTAAACCGAACTCACCCACCTCTCCAGACTTCTCATCTTAGCCCTACTGAGCGCACTACGAAAGTGGTCAGAAAAGGCAAGTGCCCCGACCCGCTAGGGGCCGGGGCACCGGAAACCTGAGTACTACTTGTACGACAGTGTTGCCACAACCGAGCGGTTGAGCTGACGCTGACGGGTCGTCAGCGTGCGGTTGTTGTACAACGACTTACCAGCGCCCGCCGCCACCACCTGAACGTTGGTGACGCCCAGCGCCCTGAGTCGGGCTGTCATAAAGCGAGCGACCGTTAGCGCTCGGGCCTGCGTGAACTGAGTACGCGTCGCGAGCGAGCCACCAGGGTTAGTGAATCCAGTGATCACCAGCTTCGTGTAATTGAACTGCTTCACGAAGGCCGCGGTAATGGCTGCCTGACGAGCCAACCCACTCCACATCGTCGTCTTTCCACGCGCGAACGTCGCAATGCGAACATCCATGGCGATGACACCCTTGGCACGAGCCGAGTACGTCGTACCAGCGGTAGTCACTGCCGTCACGCGGTACATGTAGAAACGACGATTCTTCAGACCAGTGAACTGACACTGCAACTTGGCATTCGGGTTCGCAGAGATGTTGATTGTGCACGCCTTGAAGAAACGTGGCCCGATCACCATCGCTACGTACTTCAGCACTTGCGAACCACCGTTGCTACCCGAGACCTGCCAGGTCACCGTGGCCACACCCTTTTGCGTACCCGAAAAGGTGACATTGCGAGGTGAAGAGGGCACTGTCACCTTGGGGTTAGGAATGACCCAGATGGAATCAACCGAACTCGTACCGTTGGCCGCGTACGCACGAATGGTGAACGTGTACGACTCGCCATTAGTAAGGCCACTGAACGTGCACTGCAGCAGGGCACTTGGGTCCGACAGCAGATTCACGGTGCAGGAAGGCAGCCCGGAGCTACTCACAACGTAACGAGTGATAGCTGGGCCGCTCGAAGGAGCAGTCCAAGTCACCGTCACGGTGTGGTTTCCCGGCGTGGCCTGGTAGTTGTCAGCGCGGCTTGGCGCTGACGCTGGAGAGACGCTTGAAGACGGGGTGGATGGGCTTGAGGAACCAGCGTCATTACTGGCGACCACCGAGAAGGTGTAGGCCGTACCGTTCGTTAGGCCAGCGATCTGACACGTAGTAGCTGGCGCCACTGCGGTGCAGGTTGCGCCACCAGGTGAAGCCGTCACGATGTAGCCATCGATGGGCGCGCCACCGTCATTAGTTGGCGTGGTCCACGAGATAGTGACCGATCCGTCACCCGGAACTGCGGTGACGTTGCCAGGCATGCCCGGAACTTCGGCCTGCGGTGTGGCGCTAGACGACGCAGTTGATGGTGACGAGTCGCCAACGGCGTTAGTGGCCACCACTGTGAAAACGTAGGCCGTCTTGTTTGTCAGTCCCGGAACCGTGCAGGTAGTACCTGTAGTTGTGCAGGTGGCACCACCCGGTGACGCCGTGACTGTGTAACCAGTGATCGATACGCCACCGGTATTGGTGGGTGCAGTCCATGAAATCGCCGCACTTTGGTTGCCGGAGGTGGCCGTGACGTCTGTAGGGGCATCAGATACAACACCAACGAGGAGTGCTGCCGTCGCTCCAGAGAGCGTGCCAGCACCATTTCCGTTAGTAGCGACCACCTTGAAGGTGTACGACGTACCGTTCGTCAAACCTGCAACAACACAACTCAGGTCAGGGGCAGTTGCGTTGCACGAGGCGATGAGGTTCCCTGAGCCGTCGTAGGCGTTGGCGGTGTACGAAATGATTGTGCTTCCGCCATCGCTTAATGGAGCAGACCACGAAACAGTTGCCTGGCCCGATCCGCGTACGGCGCTCACACCAGTTGGTGCCCCGGCCATAGCGCGCGGAGTCACCAGCGACGGATAGCCGGCGTAGCTGGCGTAGGTACCGTTCGAGGCAGATATCTGGACGGAGTACTGCACACCATTCGTCAGACCCGTGAGGTCACAGGTCAATGGTGCGCTAGTGACCGTGCAGGTCGCGTCTGCAGATGGTCGTCCACCAGGTGGTGGTGAGGTTGGCGTAAGAGAGGTTTGGAAATTGGCAGAGACCTCAGATGTCGCTGGTGAACCCGAAGCGAAGTTTTCAACGACCTTGAAGTAGTAGCTCGTACTCCCGCTGAGTCCAGTGGCGTTGCACGACATACCTCGCGCAACGGTGCATGTAGTCACTACCGAGTTATCACTGACCTTGTACACAGTGGCGACCGACGAGGTCGCCTGGGGCCAGAGGCTCGATGTGGTCCAAGTAAGCGTTTCGGTCGTCACCGACCCCGTGGCGTATGTCAATGGGTAGTGCGGCGTGCTCCACGATCGATAGGCCATCACCGTATAAAGGGAAATAGGCGCTCCACCAGTATCTGCAGGCTCAGACCAGGCGACCGAAAGGAGTCCGGAGTTGGGCGCAACCGTTACGTTTTGAGCGGCGGATGGGCTAGACAGCACGGTGATGCTGTACGTATTCGATTGAACCGACGGCGTCGAATCGCCGGCGGCGTTTGTGGCAACCACCGTGGCGGTGTAGGTACCCGACTTGAGACTGTCTACAAAGACATTGCAACTCGTGGACGAGGCACCGGCATAACAACTCCCTGACGTACTTCCTGAAGTCATCGTTGCGGTGTAACTCGTGAGAGCAGATCCGCCGTTATCCGTGGGTGCGGTCCACGAAATTGTCGCGTATGAACTAGTCGAACCGACTCCTAGTGACACACCCGTGGGGGATCCCGGGGCGTTTGGCATGTACGTCGGACCGAACCAAGAAGCTCCTGAGTCACCGAGTGACGACGTCTGAACCATTTTGATCCAGTAGTTCTGCCCGGAGGTCAAACCACTGATATTGCAGGTGACCTGGTTGTTGAGATAGCCGTCGAAGGGGTCCGTCGAATAGGGGTAACTGTCGGGGTTGGTAACCGTGCAGTTCTGACCACCCGGGTATGCCGTCAAGGTAACCGACGTTACGGGGGTGCCACTGGTGACATCCCCGGACAGTGTCTTTACCGCGAAACCACCCGCGCGCAGCGTGGCACTCGAACGGCCGTAGAGAGTCGATGCGTACAGCGGCGCAGGGGCCGCATTGGCTTGGTAGGTGTAATAGGCAAGGCTAAGCGGATACGCATCGGAACCAAAACCCATGAAGACGAAGTTGTTCCCTGAAATTACTGCGGCCCCACCAGGCACATAGGTAGAGACAACCGGAAGCTGCTGTACTCCGTTATAGGCGTTGTAATCCGCGGAGTTGCCGTACTGGTAGATCGAGAAGTCGGATGGATTAAAGAGCGCTACTTTGCTATCGACAGTGAGGCCCGCCAAGTAGTCAGCAGTACCCGTTATTTCCTTCAAGAAATAACGTGATTCGTACGCCGTAACTACGTCAGTCGCCACATCAATATTTTGAATCCATTCACGTTCTTGGTACGACCCGTTGTAGCCGTGGTTGCCCGCACTGATACCGAAAATCTCGCCGGCCACAATGGCGAGACCACCATCAGTAGCGATGGACAACGTTGCCAAGATGGCCCCTGTTGCAGGGTTGACCTTGTACGTCGTTCGGCGACAAGAAGTGTCGCCCTTGTTGTAACACCCATCAGGCGTTGAAAGCCATAGGTTGGTTCCGTCGTAAATGCCCGCTTGCCCACCCGTATAGAACGTTGGTGCGGTATAACTATTTGCCTTCGTCCATGCAACGGTCTCCGTCGCAATATTGATTCCCACCAACCTGTACGTAGTGTTCATCACGAGATAGTTGCCCGCAACCTCTAGCGATGTAACACTGTCGCCGGAGTTGTAGGGCGTGTAGTTGATGGTCGATTTGATCGCACCAGTGACACCGTCAAGGATGTAGATCTTGTAGAGCGTTGCGTAGCTATTGCGCACTACCACGTACACGTTGTTGCTATCCGCGGCAATCTGTGAGTACGTATACGGATAGTTGACGGCGTCAGTACTTGGGTTCCCGTACTTGATTGCATTCGGCAAATTCACCGTCGTTGTGGTCCCCGTGTCTGACGTCGCGGTGCTGAAACGGCTGAGGCCGTAGTCCGTCATCACCCAGAGGCCAGTTCCAGTGCTCGCCACCATTCTGGGGCGCGTGATGTTGCGCTCTCCACGTGCAAAATAAGTTCCAGCGGGGCGAGCGAGTGAAGTAAACGAAGCGCCGGAGCTAGACCCATTGGCATTGATGGCCTTAATGGTCATCGATCCGCTCCTGTTTGAACCGAAGACATTCATTAAGTCGCACGATGTGACTGCTGCTGGCGTTGAGCAGTACGAGTAGCCGCCCTGCGAAATGTCGTACCCAATAATGGTCGACCCACCATCAGACGCCGGAGCGTCCCAGGTGACATGAGAGCCGCCTTGATACGCCGTACTAGTTATGTTCTGAGGGTTGTCAGGAACCGTTCCGGCAGCACGCGCTGGGGTGGCCTCCATCCCAGACGCCATTGACGCAACCACAAGGGCGGCAATGGCCCACGGCAACAAATTGCGGACACGCGTCTTCAAAAAAATCACCATAGCTGGAGGCTCCTCACGGGTTAGACCTAGGGTCCACTGTAGTCCCATCTAACCTCTATTCACAGCCAGTAAAGACAATTCAGGCTTGGAGTTTTGTGGGAGGCTGAACCGACATTATGGGAAATGCAATGAATCACCCCACCAAACAGATCCTGATCGATACCGCTGTAGCGCTACTGGATGATTTGCCCATGGAGCGCGTTACTTCTGACCTAGTGCTA
>CAFAAB010000009.1_pt1 | contig 15811 bp, 14 predicted proteins | sample 7267201 | NCBI WGS metagenome assembly CAFAAB01 (sample SAMEA6813975, study PRJEB35770) | uncultured Acidimicrobiaceae bacterium | biome: Freshwater; feature: Freshwater reservoir; material: water | place: Czech Republic | collected 2016-08-15 | depth 30m m
ACGATCAAGTCGACTCTTCACCGAATCCTTGGCAATCATCTGATTAACCGTGAAATGCTTGCCGGTATCACGCAGGAAATCAGTGAGTGAGATGGTGGTTAGCCAATCAGCGTTGTTGAGCAGCAGGGCCTGGCTCGAACCAGCGGTCGAGGAAAAATCAAGGAACTTCTCTAACTGCCGGCGAATACCGCCCACGTTCTCTTGCAGTTCTTCCATTGAGAGCAACTGGCGCTCCGTGGCCTTGTGACTGGGGTCGCCAATAAGACCCGTTCCCCCACCGGCCAGGGCGATAGGTCGATTCCCCGCGAGCTGGAGGCGACGCATGCTCGTTAGTTGGAGCAGGTTGCCGAGGTGGAGAGATTTGGCGGTGGGGTCAAATCCGGCGTAGAGCGTTACTGCTCCAGCGTCCAACTGGCCAAAGATGGCCTCATCTGTGAACTGGTGAAGAATGTTGCGAAATTCCCAGTCTTCCCGAATGCCCATGGTCAAAGTGTAGAAGACGCCTGTTGTGAATTAGAGCGGAGGCGTGGTCGTCGGCAAGAGATCTTGAACCCAGTGGATGATCGTGGGCCACCAGCCGGCAATTTCGCTCACCCCAAGGGCAATCAGAAAAATTCCACCCACCATTCCGATGAGCTGTCCCTTCCGACGTACTGCACCAGAAACTCCCGTGGCCCATTCGCTTGCAATGGCGGCCACTACGAATGGTGCGCCCAAACCCAGGCAATAGATGAAGGCCAGTCCAGTTCCTCGCCACGCGGTCGAAGTGCTCGATGTCGCCGCCAGACCCATGATTGCGCCCAACGTGGGGCCAATGCAGGGAGTCCAACCAAGGGCGAAGAGTAGTCCTAGAACAAAAGCTCCAACCAGGGTGGCTCGCGGGAGAAAGTGACTTCGGCGCTCTCGCTGCAGGAACCCGAGTGGAAGCCAACCCGCAAAGAAGATGCCGAGCAGGACGGTGACACTTCCGAAAATGATCTCGAGGCCGCGATGGTGTGCGCGCAAGAGCTGACCCAGCCCGCCGAAGAGATAGCCGAAAGTGAGAAAGACCACCGTAAAACCCAAAACAAAACTGAGCGAGCCCAGTACTGCACGGCCACGCGACGCCTTGGCGCTTCCCTGGCCCATCACTCCCCCGAGGAAACCGAGGTAACCCGGGAGTAGCGGCAGAACGCAAGGTGAGAGAAAGGAAACTAGTCCTGCCGCAAATGCCACTGGCGCCGCCGCAAAGAAGCTGTCGGCCAACGCAATCATGAAGGTGTCACAAACTCATTGGCCACTCGGGAGAGGGAACGTTCCAGCCAGGCGTGAAACTCGACGTTAGAAACGGGGGCGCTTGGAACGGCCTCGATCACCGTGACTCCGCCGCGAGCGCGGGCCGCAGCAAGCGCGTCGCGCAACTCGACAACGGTCTCAACCACTACTGCAGCCAGCCCGAACCCAGCGGCCACCTTCGAAGGCTGTGGCGTTCGAGGCGTGGTGAAGAGTCGTTCAAACTCCTGGGGATCCAGGATGTTCTTTTGTGGCAGGAAGTCGAAGATATGACCACCGTTATTGGCGACAACAACCAGGGCAATCGAGGATGGTGGCGGATCAACCAATGCTGAAGCGTCGTGAAGAAAGGTGAGGTCGCCAATCAGTCCGATGGCACCACCGCCGACACCGATTCCAAACAGCGTCGACGTCACACCGTCGATACCGTTCACTCCACGATTTGAAAAGACCCGTGATGTGCGCGCTGGGGCGAACCACTCCACTTCGCGAACAGGCATCGATGACCCGAGCAGCAGCGGAGTCTTGGTCTCATTGCTCGCACGAACCACCTCTCGCGCGATGAGCGCTTCGGTGAGTTTGCTCGATTCAAGGTCTAAGCCAGCGAAGTTCTCGTGGGCGCGTGATTCGACCCTCTTCCACAGTTCGCAGTACGCCGCATCGGCAACGCCCGACGCCTCGACGCCAAGGCCGCTGCCCGTCAAAATCTGCGAGACCACCCGATCAGGGTCTGACACGGGTCGACCGGTATCGAGGCCAATCACCGCAACGCCCCACTCCTTGATCTTCGAGTTCACCACCTTGGACGCCACGAGTCCGCCGAGTCGTATAACTACGTCCGGCTTCACCTGATTGGCAAACTCTTCATTGCGCAGGAAGCCATCGACGTAGGCAGTTGCGTGAGGAGTGGTGACGTCACCTACGACCACCCAATTCATCTGGCGCGCCGCCTCAACGTCATTGGCCGTTACCCCGTTACCAAAGACGGCCAAGACGCGCTGGCCGGCCACATTGGGAGTCACCAAAGCCAGCGACCCGGCACGGGGAACCTGTGCCACCTGAGTAGAAATGGTCGGGAGTGGCTGCGCCTCGCCCACGAGTGGCTCAATAAATGCGCCATTGAGGTGCACGGGACCACTCGTGCCGTTTACCCCTCGCGCGGCATTCCAAAGTTCAGTGGCTACGTCTCGCCAAGTATTGCCTTCCGAGAACTGTGCGACCCCAGGATCGAGGGCTAGACGCACCATGGGCCCAAAGAGATTGTGCTGCGGAATGGTCTGAGGAGCACCGACACCGTGGAGCTCGGGCGGTCGGTCGGCCGTAACGACGATAAGGGGGACGTATGCCTGGTCGGCCTCGGCCACAGCAGCGTGAAGTTCAGCGGCGGCTGTGCCGCTCGTAACCACGATGACCACCGGCAGCTGACTCTCGAGGGCACGGCCGATGGCGTAGAAGCCGGCTCCACGCTCGTCCAGCCGAATAGAAACTTGTAGTTCGCTCCGTCGCGCTAGGGCGAGCGTCATGGGTGTGGAACGCGAGCCAGGGCAAATAACTACATCGCGTAGACCGCAGGCAATCCACTGGTCAACCAGCGTGGCGACGTAAGTCGCCTGTGTATCGCTGGGGCTCACTACGCTCATGGACAATGCCTTCCTTACCGTTCGATTCCCGGGGCTCCGGCGAAACGTTGCTCTGGCTACACGGCTTCACGCAGACCAGACGTTCCGCTCGGAACTACCTCTCCATTGTTGCAGGAAGCCACACAGTTGTGACCCCTGACCTGCCAGGTCACGGAGAATCAAGTGGGATTTCCGGTGACCTTGACACCACGGCGCGCATGGTTCGAGCAATCTGCCCCCCAGAGCCACTATTCCTCGGGGGTTACTCCATGGGTGGAAGAGTTGCACTCCACGTAGCACTCCAAAATCCCGAGGGCATCCGAGCGCTCGTGTTGCTCTCCGCCACTCGAGGTATTCCGACGCCCAATGATCGACAAAATCGCATTACCGACGACGAGCAGCGCGCTCAGCGAATCGAAGAGGTGGGAGTTGAAACATTTCTCGATGAATGGCTAGCCGGACCACTTTTCGCCTCACTCCCCCACGACCCCGAAGAGCGCCAGTCTCGGAGCACCGACGGTCCCGGGCTGGCGGCATCCTTGCGGAGTTGCGGGACTGGCACCCAGCGGTTCCTCGGAGACGAACTCGCCACGCTCACCATGCCGGTCCTCTTGATTGCGGGAGCTAACGACGAAAAGTTTGCCGGCGAGGCCCTCGAAATGGGCTTGCGTCTGCCCGATGCCCACGTGGCCTTGATTCCCGATGCGGGACACGCCGCACACTTGGAGCAGCCCGAAGCGGTAGGCCGAATCGTTCTGGACTTCCTCGCGAACTACTGAACGAGCAGTACTACCGCGATGCCGGCGCCGATCGTGAGTTGAATGTGTGACGTGATCTGCAGGAGCGGCAGTAACGCGCGTCCCTGGAAATTGGTGAAGACCAGTCGGTGAAGCGGCACCAGGTACAACAGTCCGAAGAGAAAACCAAGCTTCAGGGCGCCCCCGGCACCTACGGCGACCCCGAGGGCGCAGGCCACGTAGAGCCACGAACCACGTTGTCGACCTAACCGCGCGGCCAACGTCTTTTTGCCGACCTCAATGTCCCCAGCGACGTCGCGCAGGTTGTTCGACTCCAACATCGCACAGGCCATTGAGCCGCACATGAGTGCCAACCACCAAGCCCGCGCGGGGACGTGCTGATTTTGCAGATAGGCCGTGCCAATGGTGGCCACGAATCCGAAATAGATCATGACGAAAAGTTCGCCGAAGCCGAAGTAGCCGTAGGGCTTTGGACCACCGGTGTAGAACCATCCGGCTAGAACGGCGCTGAAGCCAATGGGGATCAGCCAGAGTGTGGTTGAAAAGGCCAACATGACTCCGACAATGGCAGCGAGGAAGAACCAGGCGAACGCCATGGTGCGCACCAAGTTCTTGTTAACGAGACCCGAAGCAGTCAGGCGAAAGGGGCCGACCCGATTCTCGTCAGTTCCCTTAATGCCATCGGAGAAGTCATTGGCGTAGTTCGTACCAATCTGCAATGCCAGGGCTACTACCGCCGCCCCAATGGTGCGGGTGAAATTCATCGAAGTCGGCCGCACCGACAGCGCTCCGACTACGACCGGGACAATTGCCGCTGGGAGGGTTCGAGCTCTCGCTGAGAGGACCCAACGACGTACTGGCCCGGGCGTCTGCCTCACGGACGTTTGGGGAAACGGGAGAAGTCGGGACGTCGGTGCTCCACGAAGGCGTTGCGACCCTCTTGTCCTTCTTCGGACATGTAGAAGAGCATCGTGGCGTCACCGGCGAGCTGCTGGATACCAGCCAAGCCATCGTCGGCGGCGTTAAAGCCGGCCTTCAGCATGCGTAGCGCAATAGGTGAGAGTTCTAACATCTGGCGACACCAAGCCACCGTCTCGCGCTCGAGGTCAGCGAGTGGCACCACGGCGTTAACCAGTCCCCAGTCCAGTGCGGTGGCTGCGTCGTACTGACGGCAGAGGAACCACACTTCTTTGGCGCGCTTGAGCCCAATGGTTCTGGCGAGAAGTGATGAGCCGTAGCCACCGTCAAAAGAGCCGACCATTGGACCGGTCTGACCGAAGCGAGCGTTATCAGCGGCAATCGACAGGTCGCACACCAAGTGCAAGATGTGCCCACCACCAATGGCGTAGCCCGCGATGCTGGCGACGACTGGCTTGGGTAGACGGCGAATCTGAATCTGAAGGTCCAAAACATTGAGTCGACCCACACCGTGGCGCGCCACCTCGTCATCACCGATGTATCCGTCGTTGCCACGAATCTTTTGGTCGCCACCGGAGCAGAACGCGTCCGGACCGGCACCCGTCAAGATGATGGCTCCTACCGAGATGTCGTCACGGGCCCGCTCGAATGCGTCGGACAGTTCAAAGAGTGTCTGAGGGCGAAAAGCGTTACGGCGCTCCGGGCGATTGATAGTGATCTTCGCGATGCCTTCAGCGACGTCGTAGTAGATGTCTTCGTACTCCCCAATACGGTCCCACGCAGGGAGGGGGACGATACGAAATGCTTCGACGGGGTCGACGGGCGAACCTTTGATGACTGTTTCTTCCATGGGAACCACGCTACCGGCGCATCACACCGGTGCGACAAGTACGCCGTCGTGTTCACCGACTCCCGGTCGATTCTCGTGCGCATCAAGACGGGCCTGCAGTTCTTCGCGCACACCCTTGAGCGAAGGATCCCCGAAGCGGTTAATCCGCTGGAGGGGATCGTCGGTGAGACTGTAAAGCTCGCCTTCGGTTCCGTCGTGGGCGTAACCGGCCGCATAGCGGGTGTAGAGCCACTCCTCGGTGAGAACTGAGCGCACGTGAATATCAACCCCGAACAGTGCCGAGTCCCATTCAGTAATCGTCGCGTCCAGACTCCGTGCATGGGCATCGTCGTTCGAAATCGGCAGAGCCGGCTCTTCGGCCCACTCCGGCTGGGCCACACCGGCGACCGAAAGGAACGTTGAGGCCAGCGAAACCAGGCTCACTGGCGTGTCAACAACAGCCGGGCTGACACCGCTGGATTTGGCGGGTCGCCAAATCAGCGGCAGTCGCATGAGGGCGTCAACGTGATACGGGCCCTTGAACAAGAGTCCGAAGTCACCCTGGAATTCACCGTGGTCAGTCGTGAAGATGATGTCCACGTCGTCACCCCAGCCGCGCGCGTCGATGGCACTCAAGACGCGCCCAATGGCCTCATCGATAAGTTCCACTTCAACGGCGTTCAGAGCGTTGACTTCCCGAATCTGATCCTCTGTCAACGTGGCGGGAACCCACTTCGCCGGGGCTTCGTAGTTGGAGACGAGCGTGCCGTCGTACCACATGCGCCAGTGGCGGGCCTTGTCGTCCAAGATTGCTTCACGCTTGGTCCGATCCGGTTCGTAGCCCGCAGGCAGATCCACGTCACGCCAATTCACGCGATTGATTTCCGACTGTGGTGGATCCCAGGGGTGGTGAGGGTCAGGAAAACTCATCCAGCAGAACCAGTCGTTGTCCGCCTCCAGAGAGTTCAGCCACGCAATTGTCCGATCGGCCACCCAGTCGGTGTGGTACCACTCCTTGGGAATCGCGTTGTGTTTCACCTGCGGGGCATCAGTGTCGCCACCACCGGCGGCGTTCACATTGAGTTCACCATCGAGGACTTGATAGAACGCACCGAGCATCTCGGGGTGGTTCTCAGCCAGCCAGCGGGCGTAGTGCAACATGCCGGCAGCTCCGTGGGTCGCCATTTCGAGGTGATCGAATCCACGGTGCACCCCGCGACGACCGTCGTACCAGGGCTGCTCAACGGTCGGCACTCCGAGCGACGAGAGGGAGTTCTCGGTGAACTTACCGAACACGTCCAAGAACGGTTCGAAGTGGGCCTTGCCAATAATCGAAGTCTTATAACCCTCGTCGTGGAGCGCCGCCGCCACACTCGGTGCATCGACACGCAGTGGTACACCATTCATCCAAGCACCGTGCTTGGAGGGGAACTGGCCGGTCAGCATCGATGATCGTGAGGGCATGCAGACGACCGAGGCGGGCTGGGCGCGGGTGTAGCGGATGCCTTCGCGGGCGAGTTGATCGACGACGGGCGTCCGGGAGTAGATACCGCCGTTCACACCAATGGTGTCAAAGCGCTGTTGGTCGGTAGTGATGAAAAGAATCTTGCGACCCATGGTTACTTTCCTTCTCGTTCTTCGGCGATGCGCTGAATTTCATCGAGGGCGGCGTAGGTTCCGCCGCCAATCACGAGCGCCAAGACATCTGGTTCGGCAGTCGTGGAGTAGACGCAGAGTGAGTCCTGCGGCCCAATTTCAATAACGTCAATCGTTCCCAAGTGGGAGCGGTAGAGCGGCGAGACGATGCTGTAGGCAAATCGTCGCGCAATGTCGTCGCTCACGATGATGTTCTCCGGCATGGAAAGACCATTAGCGAGATGAATGGTGCGCAGCTTGCCCTCCATGTCGCACGAAGTGATCCCAGGGAACCATTCGGGGATGGAGGCGGGCTCGCGAACGATGCCCCACACGGTGTCGGGTGAGGCCTTAATTCTGCGTTCGTATCTAATCGTCGCCACGTTGCTCCTCAGAATTCACTTTGTGGTTGCGTTCACTCGTAGTGTAAAAGTATGGCGAATTTAGTGGCACTCGAAATGCCAATTGGTGAATCTCTCGTAGATTTCATCAAAACGTGCGCCGACAGCCACGAAGCCTTCACCATTCTCGACCCGAGTCTCAGCGGACCACGACGATCAGAACTCCTCGACATCCTGCGACCAACCCATCTGATTGACGCCACTGGACGGCGTCAGACCCTCGACGGAGACCCCGTTGAAGACGGTGATGGTGCGGTCATACTGACCTCCGGGTCGGCCGGTCGACCCAAGGCCGCAGTGTTGACCTGGGATGCACTGCAGGCGAGCGCCGCGCTGACTACCCAGGCCCTCGCCCGAGATGGGGAACAACGTTGGCTCGCCGTTATTCCCCCAACACACATCGGGGGCCTCGCCGTTCTTTTGCGATCAGTGTTAGCCAATGCCTCACTTCTCTTTGATACCAGTATCGAGTCGGGCCCCGCGCTCGGCGCCACGCACGTCTCGGTGGTGCGCACCCAACTCGTTCGCAACGTCACGTCGAACTACCAGTGCGTCCTGCTCGGCGGAGGCCCACCCCCGCCAACAATCCCCCGCAACGTCACTATCACGTGGGGTATGACCGAAACTGGGTCGGGTGTTCTCTACGACCGCCAACCTCTAAACGGGGTCGAGCTCACCGTCGTCGACGGTGAGCTCCTCATAAAGAGCCCGACGCTCTTTCGGGCCTATCGAGACCGGCCCCGGCCCGAAGCATCAGCCCACGGTAGTGATGGCTGGTTCCCCACCGGTGACGGGGCCACGTTGATTGATGGACATCTTCAGATTCAGGGCCGACTGGCCTACGTGATCAATAGTGGTGGCGAAAAGATTTGGCCCGAGGATCTCGAGGAACTCTTTCGGGATATCGAGGGCCTCACCGACCTGGCCGTAGTTGGCCGCGACGATGCCGAATGGGGCCAACGAGTCACGGTCGTCGCGGTAAGTGATCGAGAAGAGGGCAATCTGCTGGCCGACTGTCGAGCGCTCGCTCGTGAACGGTTCGGCCCTTGGGCGCAACCTAAGACCATCGAACTCGTGGCGGCAATCCCGCGCACCAGTAACGGCAAGATTGCTCGAGGGTTGCTCTAACCAACGCCGCCAGTGGGCTGGTTGATAGTTCCACCATCCACGACGACCGTCTGGCCGGTCATCCAGGACGAAGCGTCTGAAACCAACGTGAGACAGATGGTGGCGATGTCGTCGGGCTCACCGAGACGTCGAAGTGGAATATGCGCACTGATTTCCGCTTCACCGTTCTCCCAGAGACCGCGCGCTAGTTCGGTCCGCACCAATCCCGGGGCAACGGCATTGACGCGAATCGATGGAGCCAATTCGTAGGCCAGCTGCTTGGTGATGTGAATCACGGCCGCCTTCGTAACGTTGTACCAACCAATACCGGGCTCTGGGCCAAGTCCCCCAATGCTGGCGACGTTCAAAATCACCCCACCGTGCTCTTTCATCCACGCGTTATAGGCCGCGCGACAGTGGTAAATAATGCTGGCTTGATTAATTTCGAAGGTCTTTTGGAGGCGCGTGTCGTCGATCTCTAACAGTGGGCCGTAGTAGGGGTTCGTGGCCGCGTTATTGATCAAAATATCGACGCGCCCAAATCGCTCCATGGTGGCGTCGATGACGTGCTGGGCGTCCTCGCTGCGCCCAACGTGACCAGTGGCCGTAGCCACTCGGTCCAGATCGGAGGTAAATGATGCGAGCGCTTCGGCCAGATTCTCGGCCTTACGAGAGGTGAGCATTACTGATCCGCCAGCTTCGTGGATCCGGTGAGCAATGGCGAGGCCTATCCCCCGGCTGGCTCCCGTGATGATTGCAACTTGCCCGTTAAGAGAAATGTTCATGCCGTGACTTTACGAGTCTTTTCGGGCCAATCGGGACTAGCCGAAACTTTTGTCACAGCCACTTTGGACAATAGGAGTCCACCCATCGCGGGATGAACGTTCGAAAGGCACCTGATGCGCAGCATTGACAAGATTTCTCTCATTGACCACGAAAACGAGACCATGGGCCCTCGGGCTCAACCCCACATGTATCCAGTACTCAATCAACTCCTCACCGCTCTCGTGCCCGGAGGGCTGGGACACGTGGCTGTCGGAACGAGTTGCGGGGGTTCACCCATCATGTTTGCCGCCAATGGCTTCCCCGGAGCTCGGCAAGTCTTCGAGCACGGTACGGACGGGGCCGAGCGCGCCCTTATTGGCTATCTCGACAACCACTTTCACGATGCTCATATCGGTGAACTCGTAATTGCCTCAGGCGACGGCGCCTTCGTGAAAGTCGCCGCAAAATACAAGGCTCGCGGAACAAAGATCACAGTGATCGCCAATCGCGGAACGTTGTCGCACTACTTGCGTCAAGTCGCTGACGAAGTGATCTACCTACCCACCGACTGGCAGTTGACGTACGCGGCGTAGTCCTCGAATAACAAAAGGCCCCGCCATCCGGCGGGGCCTTTTGTTTAGATACCGACGTTATCGCTTGAGGAGCTTCCAGGTAGCGGGAAGAGCAAGTCCAGCGATTACGGCCTTGATGAGGTCGCTAATCAAAAATGGAGTGAGGCCCCAGGAGATAGCCGTATCCATTGATACGTGCGAGTTATGACAGAGCCACGTGACACCAAGGGTGTAAATGATTACCGACGAGAGCAGCATCGAGGCCACTGATGAAAACACCTTGCGGTCAGCGTTGTCTCGTTCAGCCATCCAGCCACCGACAGCTCCAGCGACGATGAAGCCAAGGAGGTAGCCAAACGTCGCTCCGTGAACCACGTGCCACCCACCCGAGTGCTCCGTAAACCACGGCACACCGGCGAGACCGACGAGGAGGTAGACCGACATCGAAAGTGCGGCACGCACGCGACCAAAAGTGGCGCCCACGAGGAGTACGCCCAGCGTCTGACCGGTCACTGGGACTGGTGTGAAGCTCAGTTGAATAGAGATCTGAGCCAAGAGACCGACAAAGAGGGCTCCTCCGAGAATCATCTGAACGTCGTGCAGACGGGAGCGTGAGATTAAGTCACCCAGGACTCGAGGTTGGGGCAAAGCTACGACTGCAGTATTCATGAGGTCTCCTTTGAAGTGACTAAAGACTAGGAGTTTCACTCATTCGATTGAGACATTTGCGAGCAATGTGGTTCGCGGTCTATACGCTTCATGCGTGACGCTCAACCGCCTAAAGGATGCCCACAGCGCCTATCTGCGTCAACATGCGGATAATCCGGTGGACTGGTGGGAGTGGAGCCCTGAGGCCTTCGAGGAAGCCCGTCGGCGCGATGTTCCCATCTTCTTGAGCGTGGGCTACGCCGCCTGCCACTGGTGCCACGTCATGGCGCACGAGTCCTTCGAGAATGACGAGATCGCCGCCTACTTAAATCAAAACTTTGTAGCCATCAAGGTCGACCGCGAGGAGCGGCCCGATGTCGATTCGATCTACATGTCGGCCACCCAGGCCGTCAGCGGCCACGGCGGCTGGCCCATGTCGGTATTTCTACAACCCGACGGGCGGGCCTTTATGGCCGGCACCTACTACCCACCAGTGGACCGACAGGGCCACCCGGGCTTCCTGCGACTCATGCAAGCAATGCACGACGGGTGGGAAAACCAGCGTCCCCTGATTGATCGCCAGACTGACGAGATTTCGCGTGCCGTCGAGCAAGAACTCTCCGTTCTTGATCGCCTCCAGCCAGCAACGTCGTCGGCCCTACAAGACGGTGTTGATGTCTTGGAATCGAACCTGGTTGCCGCATGTGACGAGTTCGGTGGATTCTCACGGGCACCTAAGTTCCCGCGCCCGAGTTACGTCACGTCACTGCTGAGTCGCCTGCATCACGCCGCCGTGAAAGCGGTAGTGACGCTGACTCTCGATGCCATGTCGCGCCGCGGCCTCTACGACCATCTACGTGGCGGATTCGCCCGTTACAGCGTGGATGCCAAGTGGCACGTCCCCCACTTCGAAAAGATGCTCTCAGACCAGGCACTCTTGGCACTGGTCTATCTCCGTGCGGACCGAGCCATGGGCGGAGGAACTCCGTGGCGCGCCGTGGCCCTCGACACGTTGGAGTTCGTTCGTACCGATCTGCGCCTACCTTTGGGCTTTGCTTCGTCTCTCGATGCCGATAGCAACGGCGAAGAAGGGGCGCACACCACGTGGACTCCCGACGAGGTTAAAGCAGCGCTCGAGGCGGCCGGACTCCACGAACTTATTGATGACACCTTGTATCGCTACGAGCTGCACGGTGACGCCACCTTCGAAGGTCGCTATATCCCTCAGCTCGCCCCCGGTGTTCCCTTCGCCACACCCGCCGAGTTCGTCCCCGTCCGCGCCGCCCTCTGTGCAGTCCGTGCGCTTCGACCACAGCCCGGGCGCGATGACAAGGTGATTTTGGAATGGAACGCGATGACAGCCGTGGCACTGTTCGAAACCTTCGAGCCAGCCTTGGTGGAAGACGCAATCCAGCTTCTCGATGACCTCACCGCGTCGCACAATGTCGAGGGAGTCTGGTATCGCACCGACGGGCGAACCTCGCACGCCACGGCAGCCGACCTCGCGTGGTTTGCTATAGCGCTCACAAGTGCCTTCGAGGCCACGGGCGACGACATCTACCTCGACCGCAGCGTTGCCGTAGCCGAGTATCTGTTGGAAAACCACTGGGAAGGTGGCCTACCCACGTCAGAGACTCCGCACAGCGGAACAGGCATTCTCTCTTCAAGTAAGTCTCAAAGCGACCTGCCGTGGAGGGCCCGTGATGTGTTTGACGGGGCGACACCTTCGGGATACGCCACCGCCACCATGGCCTTTGCTCGACTAGCAAAACTCACGGGAGAGGTGCGCTATCTCCTGAGCGCTGAGCGGCTCATCGAACTGGCGCGACCACTCATTACCGAACACCCCACCGCAGTTCCAGACCTACTCGAGGCCGCTCTCTTTCACGAACAAGGCCTGGAAGTGGTTATCCCCGGGGCCTCCGGTCCGCTGCTCGACGAGGCTCGACGAGCGTTCATTCCTCACGGCGTCCTCGTGCACGGCAGCGGCGGCTCTCCGCTCCTCCAGGGTCGAACCGTGGGATCGGCTTACGTCTGTCGCAATAATTCTTGCCAAACCCCAGTGGATTCACCGGTGGCACTCCGGCGCCAGTTAGCGTCGGTGCCACAGGAGGAAGCATCGTGAAGTTTCATCGCAACTTTGAACGCCTAGAAACTAAGCGGTTCGTCAAGAAAATTCCTCGCACCTCCCTCGCCAACTTCTCACCCGGCGCCACCATCCATGGACTCGTCCTTGGTTCAACCCGCGAGGACACCACGGTGATTGATTTGGGGTCGGGTGCTCTCGTACGTTGGCGCATTCCCTGGCCCGAAGGCATCCCGAGTGACCTGCGCCTCTTCGGCGTTGTCGAGGCCGTAATCGCTGACGACCCTGCAGACGACGACCTTGCTCAGCCGGAAGCCATCACTATTGCGGAGTTGCCACGTCAGATTGGAACCTACGGTGGTCGCCCTGTCCGCAAGATGCTTGCGAACATCGTGGCGCCCTCCGATGGACCACTGTTTGGCTTTCGTGGACCCAGTGCTCCGTACTGGGAGTTTCGGGGAGAACGGCCATCGGCCGCCCTCTTGGTCTGTGACCGTGGGCCGCAACTACTTCGGAGGCCCGAAGATGGCTCGACGTGGGTTCGCTTCGGCTTTGAACTTGAAGACGTCTGGCTGCTCTGCGAGGACTCCCACGCCATCCGTGCCATTGACGCCGCGCGACGCACGTCGCTTTCCGGAAAAGATCTGTCGTTAGCGCTGGGCTTTAAGCCGGCCTACGTGCTCGCGAGCTTGAGTCTGCCACTTGATGGCCACTGCTACAAAGTCTGCACGGGACTACTCCCGCGCTCCTAACTACTTAGGTAGTTTGCCCGAGGCGAGATCTTCGGCCATAGCCCAGCCAAAGACGACAACGCGCTGACCCTTCAGCGGCTTGACGCCCTTGAAGAATGACTCGCTGCCATCTGGCAGAACGCCCTTCGAAGAGACGTAGTCGAGGCCACCCACTGGGAGTTCGGTCAACGAATGAACGAACGTCTTGTCGTCAAACTCACGTTCGCCTCCGAATCGCTTGGCGAGCCGTCGGCCCCAGGCGCGGTCTTCACCAGTGGGCTTGTAGCCCTGGCGAGGCACGATGTCCTGCAAACCCGTGAAGGCTCGGAAACCATCGGCAGAAGTCAGTCGGGTGCCCAGCAAGACGTCTTCGTCCGGAAATGCGAGAAGCGCTCGGCGGAATTGATCGTGCACAAGAGCCTTGAGGGTCTGGTCGCTCTTGGTGTTGCGATCAACCAGAGCCACACCAACGAGGAGGGCCGGTGTGCCGCCAATGCGCTCGAGGGTGCAGAAGGAGTAACCGCGCAGTTTGTTGCCCTCACGGGCGTGCGAGACGAGTACCCAGTCTTCACGAATCTTGGACAAAAAGCCGATGTCAAAGCCCGGGTCACGGTCAGCACAGAGGTCTGCCATTTCCACGAGATCGCTATCGGTCAGTGCCGTGGTGTCTTTGGTGGTCACTGTCATCGCCATAGGGTGACCATTCTACGACTGTTCGGAAACCCCTCCAGAAGGGATGGTCGAACGGAAGACATTTCCCCCAAAAGTCGTAAGAAGTTCCCCCGCCGCATCGGCGACGTTGATCTTGAATTCCGCACCAATTCGGTAGGTTTGAGACGAATGGGGCATGTGCAAGAAGACCTCCGTCGTCCCGGGGTACTTCTTGAGAATCTCCTTCAGTTGGGCAATTCCCTCCGGGCGGGCCAGTGGGCCGTCGAGATTGAGCTGCACAATGTCATTCGCAATGGTCTTGATCTTGGGGGCCACCACATCGAGGGCCGTCATGCGAGGGCTGTCGTCTCGATTCTCGGCACGGACCTTCAACGACACGATGTTGTCCTTAAACAGAATTGACGACTTCTCGGTGTAGAGCTTCCCGAAGACCATCACGTTGGCCGAACTCGTCAAGTCTTCAATGGTGACCTGGGCGAAAACAGATCCCGACCGGGACGTCTTGACAACGACGCTGGTTAATACACCGGCAATACGGGTGACGACCTGACTGCCATCGAGTTCGAGACTGGCCCGCAGATCGTTGATCGAAAAGTCCGAGTAGAGATCCAACGTCTTTTCTACGCCGAGCAACGGATGGTCAGAAACGTAGAGTCCGAGCATCTCGCGCTCGAAATTGAGGCGATCTTCCTTATTGAACTCTTTGGTTGGAATCGGAATATCCGTGCCACTCCAGTCACCCGCGTCATCCAGCGTGGCAAAGAGGGTTGAGATGCCGTGCGTGATGTCCTTGCGACGCTCCAATGTCCGATCGACCAGTTCATCGACAACCAACGTCAGACCTTGGCGTGAGATGCCCAGGGAGTCGAAGGCGCCACCCTTGGCCAATGACTCCATAGTTCGCTTATTGAGCACCAGCGGGTCGACACGACGTACGAAGTCGTAGACATCAGCGAAGTTGCCATTATCTCGACGTTCAGCCACGATGCGGTCAACGAGCGCCGAACCAACATTGCGAACGGCACTAAGTCCGAAGTTGATTGTCCGCTCACGAGTGATGCTCGGTGCAAAATCCACGAGTGATTCGTTCACGTCGGGCACTCGAACTGAAATTCCCATACTGCGACATTCGGAAAGGTACGAGGCCAACTTGTCCTTGTCGTCTTTTGATGAAGTCAAGACGGCCGACATGTACTCCAATGGGTAGTGGAATTTCAGATAACCGTTTTGATACGCCAGGAGCGCGTATCCGTACGCGTGTGACTTATTGAAGGCGTAATCGGCGAATGGCTCAATCTTGTCAAACAGCAGCGTGCCGAGATCGCGCCCGTAACCCATGTTGTCGGCACCACTGACGAAGCGCTCACGTTCGGCTTGAATCATCTCGCGAATCTTCTTACCGGTGGCCTTACGCAGGTTGTCAGCCTCGGTCATGGAGTACCCGGCAATTTTGGTCGCCACGCGCATCATGTCTTCTTGATACACCATCAAGCCGTAGGTCTCGCCGAGAACGTCTTCAAGGTCTACGTGGTCGTAGACAACCTTCTTGCGCCCGTTCTTGCGGTCGGCATATTCGTGGTGCGTCTTCTCCCCCATGGGGCCGGGTCGGTAGAGAGCCACGAGGGCGGCAATATCTTCGAACGAAGTGGGAGCCAAGCGACGCATGAGGTCCCGCATATTGGGACTCTCAAGCTGGAAGAGACCCATTGACGCACCTCGCTGGAGCATGGAATAGACACCGGGATCGTCGAGCTCTACGTGGTCAATATCGGGCCTCGTGCCACTGTTCATCTCAACG
>CAFAAB010000010.1_pt1 | contig 15677 bp, 14 predicted proteins | sample 7267201 | NCBI WGS metagenome assembly CAFAAB01 (sample SAMEA6813975, study PRJEB35770) | uncultured Acidimicrobiaceae bacterium | biome: Freshwater; feature: Freshwater reservoir; material: water | place: Czech Republic | collected 2016-08-15 | depth 30m m
AGGGCGAGCGGGAGATAGAGCCATGCGATCCAGTGGCGGGAGCGTCGTTCCTGGAGACGTTGACTGCGCCTCTCCAACCGGCTTAGAGGGCGGTCTTCCACTCGAGCAATCTACTCCCCAAACGCTATTTTTCTGGGCTACCTGCGCGGACTACGGATTTCGTAGGAGTAGCGTTCACCCTGTGCGGCTACTAAGTAAAACCAGTTCCACGTTCACCAAGTTACGTTCCAACGAATCGCGGACACTGCACGAGAGTTTCGACGCCAAGCACAACTCCTTGACACTGGCTCGATTCATTTTCGCCTCACTCGTCGTGGTTAGCCATAGTTTTGCCCTGGGCGGCTATCACGCGAACTCTGACCCCTGGGCGACCTGGAGTAAGGGTCAAGCCGATCTCGGCAATATTGCGGTCGAGGCCTTCTTCTTAATTTCCGGACTCCTCGTGGCGAAGAGTTATGACTCGGTGAGAGGCCCGGGCGAATTTCTCTTTCGTCGAGCCCTTCGAATTCTGCCGGCGTTCTGGCTCGCCCTCATCGTCGGGGCGCTGGTCTTTGGGCCGATTGCGTGGTACCACGAGAACCATTCTCTCAGTGGCTACTTTTCCGGGTCGGTCGTGGGTCCCTGGCACTACATCTACTCCAACGTGTTTGTTCAAATCCACCAATGGAATATCAATGGTCTCTTTGCGAGTACTCCCTTTGGCCAAAATGCACCCGTGTCGTCCATCAACGGCTCACTGTGGACGCTGATTTTTGAGGCGAAGTGCTACATCATCCTGGCCATCCTGGGGGGCCTCGGACTGTTGCGGTATCGCAAGTTGGTCGTGGCGATCACACTCTTCTTTTTCGTCATGATGGTGATCCACTTCGTGAATCCCACATTGACAGTCAACATCATCCCCTTCTTCTTTCCCATGGCGGTCAGCTCCTTCCCCTTCTTCTTTTTCGTGGGCGTTCTCTTTCACCTCTACGGTGACGCGATACCGATGAACTACCGCCTCGGGTTGGCCGCGTGGGTGGTGGTGGCCTACACCATGTTCTTCGGCGGCTGGACTGTCTTTGGACGACTGGCCTTTTGCTACGCCTTGCTATGGACCGTGCTCACTTTCTCGGCCCAGTGGTTCGAACGTTTCGGCGATCCGACCTACGGCACGTACGTCTTTGCCTTCCCGATTCAGATGATGCTGGCCGATTTTGGATTTAGTCAACTTGGTCGATGGAACAACAACCTCTACGGGGCGCTCTACATCGCCGTCAGCCTGGTGCTCTCGACCGCCATGGGCTACGCCAGTTGGCACCTACTGGAAAAGCACGCCCTGCGGTTAAAGAAGCGTTGGCCGCAGCGCGCGGGGCAATCCGTAGCGTGACCAACGCCAAGCGTTAGCGTTACCCCGTGCCAATCGAGCCCGGAAAACATCTGATTTTTCACGTCGGTACCCATAAGACCGGTACGACCTCGGTCCAGACCATGATGGGGGCCCATCGGGAGTTCTTTGAGACCCAGGGCGTACTCTTCCCGTACGCCGGTCACGTCCGTAATGGTGGTCACCACAACATTGCGTGGGAACTAAACGGTGACGCCGGCTACGACCCGGCCCAGGGTTCCCTCGCCGACTTGGCCGTTGAACTCAATGCCACGTCTCACAAATCCGTACTGCTGAGTTCGGAAGACTTCGAGTTCTGGTATCTGCGCCCCGATCTCTTGGCGCAGATTAAAAGCGTGGCCGAAGAGGCCGGTTTCTCCGTGGATGTCCTGCTCGTTCTTCGTCCCGTTACCGAGTACGTCGAGAGCCTCTACAAGGAACTACTCAAGCACGGCCTCTCGGTCTCACGTACGTCCTTCGTGAAAACCATCGCCACGACCGGGGCCTACCCCTTTAAAGAACGCATCTACCGATTCGATTACGCCGAAATGGTCTCCGGCTTTCAAGCGAGCTTCGGCCCGGAGCACGTCTACGTCTTGGAGTACGAAGCGGGTGACTCGAATACCCCCTTCTTCGCGGCCTGCGGCAAGCTCTTCGGCGCGCCAGTGCACCACATCGCCGTGTGGGGTCGCCAGAACCCCCGGCGCCCGCCACTGAGGTATCGACTGAAGCACCCGCTGAAGGGCCATCGCCGCGGCACGTTGAGCAAGTCGGAAGCCACTCTTATTCAAAAGCGTTTCACGACGCCCATCAGCGCCCTGGTCCGGGTGCCCGCTTAGGCGCGAACGCTGTAGCGGGGCCCGACGAGTTCGAGTCTCGCGGGGCAGTAGGGGTCGTCAAAGGTGACACCCAGATTCCAGTACTGAATGAATCGGTAGTGATCATCTAGCGCTTCTTTGGTTCCCCGGGAGGCTTTGCCGATGTGGATGAGTTCCACGTAGGGGGTAAAGAGGGTTTCGTAGCCGGCCAGATTCATACGGAGACAGACGTCAACGTCGTTAAAGGTGACGGCCAAGGTTTCGTCCATGCCGTTGACTTCATTCCACTTGCGACGCTCGAAGACCTGACAGGCACCAGTGACGGCCGCCACGTTGCGAATGGAGTTCACAAACTCATCGTCCCAGCCGTAGTTAACGCCCCGTTGGAGGTGCTGGGGGTAGGGAGCAATCGTGATGCCGTCGTGATCGGATGTTCCCTCGGCAGTAACCAGGCGCGGCCCCACGATGCCAACGTCAGGCAGGAGGGCGTAGCCCACGAGGGCGCTGAGCCACTCGGGGTCGGTAATGATGACGTCGTTATTAAGCGTCACGATGACTTCGGCCGCACTGGCGGCCACGCCACGGTTAATGATGCGCGCGTAGTTAAACGACCCCGGACAGCTCGTTACCGCTACGTCGCCACTGTGGAGATACTCGAGCGTCGCTGGTTCGCTCGAGTCATTGTCGAGCACCACGATGCGGTAGTTCTCATACGTCGTGTTGGCGCGAACGGAAGCGATGCACTGTTGGAGTAAGTCCAGGCGGTCGCGGGTCGGAATCAAGATGTCGACGGTTGGCTGCGTCGCGGGCAGCGTGACGCGCCACTGGGCCCGACGCTGCGTGTCGGGAGTGACCGTGGCGGTGATACCTCGACGGACCAAGGCTCCTTCGAGAGCACCGAGTTCGAGGGAGGCTGGTGGTTGCGACCAGGAGAGCACCACGTTGGATCGGGCGAACGTCGCGCCACTCTCCACAAGGCGCAGCAGCAGATCGGGCAAGGCCGCTGCCCCGAGGGTGGGGTCAAGGCCGCCAGCGTTACGCCACACCTCGCGGCGAATGATGACCGAGCGACCGAGTTGGCTGTAGCTCAGCATGGTGTGAATGCCGGGTGCGCTCGGTGTGAGGTTTTCGTACCCGGGCGCTACTTCATCGCAGTAGACGACGTCGGCATTCTGCGGAGCACTGCGGACGAGCTCGCTCAAGCCGATGGGACAGGCATTGGCGTCGTGTTGACCAATGGGGAAGATCCACGTGCCGTCCCCGGCCGTCTCCACTAGTTCGTTAGTCACTTCGATGCTCGCAGCACTGTCGCCGAGGAGGCCAAGGAGAGCCCCGCCTAGCTGTGGTGGCCGCTCTGGTGACCACGACTCGTTCAGACGGTTCGGCCAAGCTGTGGCGAGCGGGGACGTAGATGGTCCGAGAATTCGTCGGGCCCCGCGATAGCGAAGCGATCCGGGTGGGGCTAAACGCAGGGCGAATGCCGGACGCCCCAGGTTGTGCTGGATGTGCGCCTGGTGGGCCGACCAGAACTTCTGCGCTAGCTCAACGGACAACGCATCGGGATCGCCCGCGTTGTGACGTGTGGCCCTAATCACGACGATGACTCCGTGCTCCCCGTGGGCATAACTTGGGAGCATTCCATAGCGGAACTTTAGTAGCGGGCATCAGGCACGTCCCTGACGGCTCTCGCCTACATTAAGTTCTGGCATTAACAAGTGGGATTGACCCAGAGGAGACGGATTATGGCTTGGGACTTTGAAACTGACCCTGAATTTGAAGCACAATTGGTGTGGATGCGCTCCTTTGTCAAGGAAGAGATTTTTCCGCTCGAAACACTCCGTCTGCCCTACGACGACGTCGTCAAGTTCATCAAGCCCCTCCAAGAGCAGGTCAAGGCCCGCGGTCTCTGGGCCGCCCACCTGCCGGCCGAACTCGGCGGCATGGGTTTTGGTCAGGTCCGTCTTGGTCTCATGCACGAAATCCTGGGCCAGTCGCCCTACGCCCCACTGGTCTTTGGTAACAACGCCCCCGACAGCGGTAACGCTGAACTGTTGGCCGCCGGTATGGAGATGACCGGTCGCGAAGATATTCGTGAGCGTTGGATGCAGCCCCTCCTCGACGGCAAGATCCGTTCGGGCTTCTCCATGACCGAGCCCCACACGGCCGGTAGTGACCCCCGCCTCTTGAAGACCCTGGCCGTGCGTGACGGTGACGAGTGGGTCATCAATGGTCGCAAGTGGTACACGACCAACGGATCGGTTGCGAACATTCTCATCGTGATGGCCGTCACCAACCCCGACGTTCACCCCTACCAAGGCTCGTCGATGTTCGTGGTGCCCGTCACCACGCCGGGCGTCAAGATTCTCCGTGACGTTGGTGCCATGGACGACCCGCAAGTCGAGTACGGCCGCTTTGGTAACCACGCCGAAATCCTCTACGAGGACGTGCGTATTCCGGCCGACCACTTGATCGGTCACGAGGGTTCTGGCTTCCAGCTGGCCCAAGCTCGTTTGGGGCCCGGCCGTATCCACCACTGCATGCGCTGGTTGGGTCAGAGTCAGCGGGCCTTCGACATGATGTGCGAGCGGGCCCTCAGTCGCTACACCCACGGTTCACTCCTCAGTGAGAAGCAGACGATTCAAAACTGGATCGCTGATTCGATGGCCGAGATGCACGCCGCTCGTTTGATGACGTTGCACGCCGCGTGGAAGATGGACCAGGTGGGGGCCTCGGCTTCACGCGTGGAGATCGCGATGATCAAGTACTACGGCGCGACCGTGTTGCACAACGTGATCGACCGTGCGCTCCAGACCTACGGTTCGCTGGGTTACTCCTCGGACATGCCGCTAGAGGCCATGTATCGTGCCGCTCGCGCCGCTCGCATTTATGACGGCCCAGACGAAGTGCACCGCCAGACTGTGGCGCGCCACGCCCTGAAGAACTACGCGCCGAGCGAGATTCCGACCGATCACATCCCGACCCGTCAGGCCGCCGCCCGGGACAAGTTTGCTGAAATGTTGGAGCTCTTCGAAATCCAGCAGGCGTAACACACGCCGACGACACGTGGGGTCGGACTAGATCACCGGCACCACGGGTACTTCCGACGTCGTGTCCCTAATTTCCACAAGGAAACAGGTGCATGATTTGACAGCCCTGAGTATGGCCGTACAATGGACGTACGTACCAAAGGAGTACCCATGGCCTCGAATACAAGAAAGCGAGACCACCGCTTGGAGGTCCGGACGACCGCAGAAGAACGGTCGCTGATCAACCAGGCCGTGGAGGTATCGCGTACCGACCTGACGTCATTTGCCCTTACCGCCCTGCTCGAAGCCTCCCATCACGTCCTCGCTGATCGTTTGGAGTTCAGCCTCACACCCGCCCAGGCGGCAGAGTGGGATCGGCTTAATGCGATGCCGGCACGAGAACTACCGGGACTCCTCCGTCTGATGGAGCGCACGAGCCCTTTTAATTCGTAGTCGTGAGCTATCTGCCACCCCGGCCCCTCGAAGAGAGAGACGACGTCGACAACTTTCATTCTCAATCGAATGAACAGACGTCGTGGTTAATTCGCCACGCGAAACAGTCGGCCGCATCGAACTCTACGAAAGTCTTCGTCGTAACACAAGAGAATGAACGCAACGTTGTGGCGTATTACGCCTGGACCATGGCACATCTGCATTTGTCCGATTCTCCCACTCGCCTGACAAAGGGTGCTGGGCGGTATCCGCAGCCAGTTGCGCTGCTGGCGCGACTGGCCGTCGATGATCGACACGTTGGGTACGGACTTGGCGCAGGCCTGCTGGCTGACGTCATCGCGCGCTTCATTCTCATTGGAGGAGAAATTGGGTGTCGAGGGTTGTTGATTCACGCCGAGAGCGAGGAGGCGCGACGGTTCTATATGCATCTTGTGCCGGAGTTGGAAACAAGCCCGACGGATCGACTTCACCTCGTTCTTCTTCTGAAAGATGCACAACAGACTCTGCGCCACCGGGCGTGAGCTGGCCCGGTTTAGTTGAAAATGCAGTTATGCCCGACCACTTCTTGTTAGTGGGCGCATGGGCGAACGAAAGTTGGCGGCCCGCTCGTTAACGGCGAGGTGCTAGTCCCTCGATGGCGTCCTTCATATCGACGCCAAAGGGAATAATGGCCAGCGTCGGAATCTGGACGCCGCCATCCATGTAGGCCTGAATGTGGTCGCGACACTGGTCGTAGCTGCCGTGGATGATGAGCTCGTCAACGACCGAGTCGGGAATGACTTCGTTGGCCTTCTTGCGGTCACCCGCGGCCCAGGCGTCCCACATGGGCTGCAGGGCCTCACCGCGACCGAGCCACTTTTGGAACTCGGCGTAGGCGTTCACCGTGAGGTACGAGGAGATCATTCGTCGCGCGACGAAACGGGCCGTGTCGGCATCTTCGGTCGGGATTACAAAGAGGCGGGCCGCAATGATCTTGCCCTCGCCGACTTCGGCGGCGCACTGGGCTACGTCCTTGGCACCGAGCCAGTTCAGAATCGCGCCATCGGCTTCGCGTCCCGCGAGACGGAGCATGCCGGGACGGAGTGCGCCGAGAAGTATCGGGGGCTTCACGGCCACTGGTCGGGAGAGTTTGAAGCCGTGAACCTCAAAGGTCGGAAAGACTTCATCAATCTTTTCGCCGGCCAGGGCACTGTTAACGAAACGCAAGACGTCACGGACGCGGGCGTAGGGCTGGTCGTAAGTGATGCCGTTCCACTTTTCAACGACCGGCTTACTCGAAGCACCCATGCCCATGGTGAAGCGACCGGGTGCGGCTTCGGCCATGCTCGCAATACTCATGGCCATCAGTCCGGCCCCACGGGTAAAGACGGGGGTCACGGCGACGCCGAGCTGTAAGCGAGGCTCCCAGGCGGCCGCGAGGGCCAGGGGAGTAAAGCCATCGGTGCCGTCGACTTCGGCCGACCAGACGTCGGTATAGCCGAGGTCGGCGATGCGGTGAAACCACTCCTTGTGCTCCGAGAGGGGCACGCCGTCGAGGGGAATTGTCAGTCCGTAGCGAAAAGTCATAGGAGCAGTATTTCAGAGTTACCGGTGCCGCCGAGAGGATTAGGCGAGGTAGTCCTCGCCCCGGCTTTTCGGCGGGGTAATACCGCGGCGGTTCAGGCCCGCTTCGATCTCGTGGTTCAGGAGCTCTAAGACCTGGACCCGGGCGTACCGCTTGGAGTTCGCCAACACCACGTGCCACGGCGTACTCGGGGCGTCGGTTGGGGTCAGCATCTCATTGGCCGCCTCGATGTACTGATCACGCTTCTTGCGATTGTGCCAGTCGGCCTCGGTCAGTTTCCACTGCTTCAGGGGGCTGTCACGACGCTCTTCGAACCGTCGGAGTTGCTCGTCGTCAGAGATGTGCATCCAGAACTTCACGATGATGGTGTCACTCGCGGCGAGGGCCGTTTCGAACTCCGTGATCTCGCGCAGGCTGCGCTGCACCGTGTCGCCATCGATGAGCCCATCGACCCGTTCGACGAGAACTCGTCCGTACCACGAGCGATCAAAGACCGTCATGGCGCCACGAGCGGGCAGGTGGGACTGAAAGCGCCAGAGGAAGTGGTGGGCCAGCTCCTCGGGTGTCGGAGGGCCGATGGGCACGACGTCTATGTGGCGGGGGTCCAGGGCGTTGGCGAGTCGGCGGATGGCCCCACCCTTGCCGGCGGCGTCGAAGCCTTCAAAGACGACGATGATGCCGGGACCGACTTGGCTGTCGGGCAGCACGCCGGCCGTAAAGAGTCGCAGGTGGGCGAGGCGATGCTGGGCCGCGTCAAGTCGCAGCTCGGCGACTTCCTCGCCGAGCGAGGGGTACTCGTCAATCGTGCGTAGATCCATGTGCATGTTGTTCCACCCTTGTCTGGTCGGTGGCTGGTAGGTGATTAGAGCGACCTGAGGAATGCCGCCGCGGTGGCTATGGCCCGCTCGCCGCCCGGCAGTACGGCCGGCAGGCTGAAGAAGCCGTGCATCTGATCGTCATGGTGATCAACACTCACGGCGATGCCCGCGTGGCGTAACCGTTCGGCGTAGTCAAAGCCGTCGTCGCGCAGCGGGTCGTATTCGGCAATCACGACGTGGGCCGGCGCCAGTGAGGCCATCACTTCGTCACTGGCCCGTAGTGGGCTGCAGCGCACATCGGTACGGTCCTGAGTTCCGAGATACTGGTCGGAGAACCAGGACATCGTGGGGGTGTTCAAGAGATAGCCCTCGGCGTAAATCTCCGAAGCCGCCGACTGGCGAGCCGCGTCGACGGCGGGGTAGACGAGCAGTTGGCCCCGGAGTTGCTGGCCGAAATATTGCGCTACGGCAGCGGCCAAGTTGCCTCCGGCGCTGTCACCACCAACGCTGATCCTCGCGGGGTCAATACCGAGTTCTTCGGCGTGCTCCATGGCCCAGGCCACGGCGGCGACGGCGTCGTCGTAGGCGGCGGGGAACTGGTGCTCCGGTGCCATGCGGTAGTCGAGCGAGAGGACCACGGTCTCGGCGTGAGTAGCCAGGCGGTCCGTTTCGGGAAGGGAGAGCTCGGGGCTACCAATCACCCAACCACCACCGTGGAACCAGACGAGCAGGTCGGTGGGCTTGGACGGTGGGGTTAACAAGATGGCCGGGCAGCCGGCCACGTCGAGGTCGCGCCGTTCGTTGGCCAGCACGGTCGGGGGGAGCGCGGCGAACATCGCGTTCCAGGCCTGGCGCAGCGTGATGTGGTCTTGGGGTGCGGGGTGGTCGCCCCGGCCCCCGGCGACGAGATCATTGACAAATTGGGAAGCGGCATCGAGCGTCACTATTACTCCTACTTAGTGTTGAAAATCATGAGTTCACCGGTGTAGACGGCGACCCAGACGCGTCCCGTCTTGCCGTCGTAGGTCACGCCCACGGGGTGGGTACCGGTGGCGACCGCTTGAAGGACTTTCATGTCGCTGGTGCGCAACATCGTCATCGTGTTGGAGTCGTAGTTCACTACAAAGATGGCGGTGCCGTCACCGGAGATAGCCACCGTACGGCAACCCGCACCGGTATGCACTCGTGACATGACCCGGCCGGTCAGGCGATTGATCTTTTCCACGACTCCCGAGGCGTTAAGTGAGACGTAGAGAAAGCGACCATCGGTGGGATCAATCACCACGTGGCGAACGTTGGGGCCCACGTTTATCTGACCCACGACCTTGTGTGTGGTCAGGTTGAGTTGGGCCAAGACGGAGCTGCCCATGATGGCGACGTAGGCCATCTTCGAGTCGGGGCTAATTGCGATGCCGCGGGGGTAGGCGCCCACTGGCACGCGAGCCACGACGCGGTTAAGAGTCAGGTCGACAATGTCGGCGTCCCACGAGCACCAGTTCGTAATCACCAAGGTCTTGCCGTCGGGCGAGACTGCGAGGTACTTGGGCACCATTCCGGCCTCGACCACGGCGTCAATCTTGTAGGTCTTGAGATCGATGCGATAGGCGTAACTGTTGGAAACACCGGCGCCTCGAGCCGAACCGGGGGAACAGTTGTCGTCGCCTTCCGGTCCGAAGCCGGCTCCGTACATTGAGTAGTTCGAAACCCACATGTGCTTGCCGTCTGGTGTAACGGCCGCCTCGACGGGAGCGCCGCGTGAGTAACCCGGGTGGCCCGGACGACCAAAGTCCGAGAGACGCACGGAGTCGGGGATGGTCTTAACGAGGGCGCCCTGGGAGTTGTAGACCGTCATGGTGTGGCGGTACATCATGTTCTGCGCCATCACGAGACCAGTGTTGGTCGCGACGACGCTCTTGGGAGAGATCGGCCCGCCGATGGTCTTCCACAGTGTGAGGCGACGCGACGCGGCCGGCGTGCCACCGGGCGTGGTCTGGTGCAGGGGCACGGTGGTAGTTGGTGCGGTGGTCGGGGGAAAGATGGTGGTGATGGTGGTGGCGGAGGCGAAGGAGAAGCCCCGTCCGCCAGTTGCTACCACGACCAAAATTGCCGTGATGACGAGGCCGGCACCCAAGACCGTGGAGCGCGCGAGGCGCAACTCGGGAACAGCGGTAGTACCGAGACGAGCGTTGCGTTTCTTACGTTTTCTAGAGGCCACGCATTCAGCGTACTCACCGACCCTTAGGGACGATAGATAAATCGAGGGGGACGTTTTTCACCGAATGCGGCGAGTCCCTCGTCCAGGTCGGGCGACGTGAGGGAGTCCTGCTCCATGGCTCGACCCAAATCTGCGATATCGACGGCGTCGATCATGGCGTTGAGCAACTGCTTGGTGGCACTCTGCGTAAATGGGGAGCGCTGGAGCAAGGCCGAAACCATCTCGTTGACGCTCTGATCGAGGTCGTCGGTGACGTGCTGAATCAGACCGGTCGCGGCGGCCCGGGTGGCGGAGATCATCTCCCCGGCGAGCAGGAGTTCGGTGGCCAGTCCCATCCCGGCGATGGCTACGAGTCGTTGCAGGGCGACGACGGGATAGCTAATACCCAAGCGGGCCGGCGTGACGCCAAACGTCGAGCCACTGTCGGCGATACGGATGTCGCAGGCCAAGGCAATCTGGACGCCACCACCGACACAGAACCCCTCAATGACGGCAATCGTGGGCATCCGCAACGTGCTGATGGCCCGTTCAGCGGCGAGGTTGGTCGCGCGGTAAGAGGAACCGTCGTGGTCGGCGGCCAGGGTGCGACCGAGACTGGCAATGTCGGCGCCGGCCGAGAAGTGTCGACCGCGTCCACGAATAATCACAACCCGCACATCTGGATTCTGATTGGCCGCGTCGGCCGCTTCGCACAGTGCTTCCCACATGGCGAGATTGACGGCGTTGCGCGCCTCGGGCCGATCGAGCCACCAGGTGGCCACAGTCCCCTCTTCGTTGTACTCCACTGTTACGTTCATCGTCCTTCGACCTCCACGCGAGCCTGCCGCACGGCTTCGAGCCATTGCCGCCCGTACTGATCGTCGGGTTCGAGATAGTTACCCTCGGCCCATTCGTTCCAACTCTTCACCACCACGAGGCGGTTCTGCGCTCGCGGCTCCCGAGCGATTTCGCGCTGCAGGGCGTCGGTGACGTGACGCTGAAAGGCCGCGGGCGACGTCTTGAGCGCCACGGCGCCGCGACGTGTGGAGCGTGGTGTGTTGTCCCAGTTGGGCTGGACGCTCGGATGCAAGACGCCGTCGAGGGGCTGACGGGGCTGTGGTGGCAGCGAGGTGTAGTTGTAACGAGTGGGACCGAATCGCTCACTCCGAACGGCCAGTCGATCACGGACTTTTGAGACGAGAGTGCGCTCGAAGGGGAACTCGACGTAGAGGCCCGCGTCAAAACCATCGGCGTGGTGCGTCGTGTACTGCACGCCCCAGGGACGACCCTCGACCCAGGCCACGAGGTAGAGGCCGGGGAGGCCGGCCTCGCGGGCCATCTGCTGCCAGGTGTCGACGAAGGCCCGGGGGTTGGGGAGTTCCATGGGTCGAAAGATCAAGATGACGGGCTTGCCGTCGATTGTTACGTAGCGCTCATCTCGCAGGGCCGGCAGCAGGCTCTCGAAGTGAGCCCGATCATCTTCGGGGCCGGGGTAGGTCTGTTCAATCAGGACGCGGTTCGGGGCGCCGTGCCAAATGCCGGTCCAGGACTGATTGGCCCAACCGACAAAGAAGGGGAAGTCGGGAGCACGTTGCGCGAGCACTTCATCGAGGGGTCGCTCCAAAATGCGCTTGCCGCCGAACCAGTAGTGCCAGTAGCAAAACGAGGTGATGCCGTGTTGACGAGCCAGATCCGCTTGCGCCTCACGAACGGCTGGCTCGAGCAGGTTGTAGTAACCCAGCTCTCCAGGTATCACGGGTTGGTGGTGACCGTGAAAGAGGGGTCGGGCCTTACGGACGTTGGTCCACTCGGTAAAGCCTTCGCCCCACCATTCGTCGTTCTCGGGAATCTGGTGGAACTGGGGCAGATAGAGGGCGGCGATTTCCATGGCTTGTCGTTACCGCCCCCGCAGTGAGTTGGTTATTTCCAACAGCGTTTGCCGGCGTGTCGGTGAGTAGACGGCACCAAAGGGTGAGCGATCGAGGATGACGCGTGCTTCACTAATCCACTCGGGAGTCACGGTTTCGCCGATCTGATTGCCAAAGTCTGTCGCCGAACGCCGGGTGGTGTCGAGGGCCGCCACGTCGAGGACACTCCAGGTGGCAGAGAAGGTGAGGAGATAGTCGCGTATGGCGGTGAGTTGCTCAACCGGTGCCGCTCGGAGTTCTTCGTAACTCACCCACAGAGCCCGACTGAGTCGTACGTCGCGCAAGGCCCGTTCGTGGTAGTCACACCAGCGCGATACTTCGGCGACGAAGGCGTCGTGGGCCGAGTGTGCGGGATCAAACCAGCCGAGACGAATGATTGAGGTGGCGACATCGATCGGGTTGCGAACCAGAATGACGATGGGCACCCGTTCGAGCTGTTCGGCCACATTGCCGGCGACGCCGAGTCCCCGCACATCCTTGGTGACGAGCCGCTTGGGCTTGTGCGAGTGATTGAACTGATCGCTCCACCAGTGGGTGGTGTGGCCCTCCAGGGCCTTAACGATTGCCGACGTGTGGGGGATTGAGATCAGCGGTGGCGCAATCTTCGCCGCCTGGTCACCCTCGAAGCAGTGGTCGGGAATATTGGCCGGTTCGTAGATGAAACGCGTGCGCTGCGGTGAGGCCAGCATCTCGGCCAGCCACGTAGAGCCACTGCGCTGCCACGAGCTAATCCAGACGGCCTTAGATGTGTCGTGTCCACCGATGACCACGGAGCGGAAGCGTTGACGGAGACGGCGGCGCCGGTACGCGGCGTGGTCGACCAGTCGCTTCACCGGGGAACTCATCTCTTCATTGTGGCAGGTCTAGGACCCACGGGATGGTGCGTTACTGGCGACCCATAATCGAACGAGCCTCAGATTCGACCACTTCGGCCTCTTGGTCACGACGGGGCGTCACTAGTTGGACTTCAACGCGGTCGAGCACGCCATCAAAGGTGAATGGCGCTTCGTAGAGGGGGCTGAGCGACGATCCGTGGTTGGTACCGAGCGAGGTGCCGACGCTAGAAATCACGCGCATCACGAAGGGAATCTCGCAGCTGCCAGCCTCTTGATCGTCGATGAAGAAGGTGGCCGTTCCGCCACGACCGGTGCGCCGGAACTGCAAGGTCACCTTGGACTCGCCCAGAGGGACGGCCAGGGTGCTCTTCAGAACCGAGTGATCATCGAAGGCGTTGTAGTCCAAGTAGGCGTGGTCGTCCTTGACGAAGATGCTGATACCGGAGTTCTCACTACCGGTCGCCAGAATCACACCCTGCTGACCCGCGGCGCGAGTCATGTGGGCATCGAGGTCCCAGCTCCGTCCCGCGATGGCGATACCGGCCTGTGATGGAATCGGTGACATCGGTGGGTAGTAGACGTACTTTCGTGACGTTGGGTGCGGCGTGCGGTCAACGAAGCGGGCTCCGAAGAGCTCAATTCCGCGGTCGTCTAGCGGCAGCACGTTGTGCTCCTCGGCCTCGGCCCACCACAGTTCGATCATGGCGGTCAAACGCTCGGGCTCGGCGGCGGCGAGGTCGTTGCACTCGGAACGATCTACCTCGACGTTGTAGAGCTCCCACGTGTCGTCGTCGAAGCTGGTGCCGGGCTCGTGACGGGTCACGGCCTTCCACCCTTCGGCGTAGATGGCGCGGTGACCGGTCATCTCGAAGTACTGGACCTTCTTGTGCGAGGGCTCGTCGGGATTGGCGAAGGCGTACTGCAACGACGTACCCGAGACGGGCATCTGTTCGTAGCCACGGTACGTTTCGGGAACCTCAATACCCAACACGTCGTAGATCGTCGGAGCGATGTCGGTGACGTGGTGGAACTGGTGACGAAGTTCGCCCTGGTGCTTGTCCTCAATGCCCTTGGGGTAACGCACGATGAGCGGTACGTGCACGCCGCCCTCGTGGGTGTTCTGCTTGTACCACTTAAAGGGCGTGTTGCCGGCCTGCGCCCAACCCCACGGGTAGTTGGTGTGACTGTGGGGCCCACCGATGTCGTCGATGCGCTCGATCGCTTCGTCGGGCGTTTCCAAGATCATGTTGAAGAACTTCATCTCGTGCATAACGCCAAAGGGGCCACCCTCTTGGCTGGCGCCGTTGTCAGACATCAAGAAGATCAGCGTGTTGTCGAGTTGACCGAGTCGTTCCAGTTCGTCCATGAAGCGGCCGAGCTGTTCGTCGGTGTGCTCCAAGAATCCGGCGTAGGCCTCTTGCAGGCGAGCGGCCAGGCGACGCTGGTTCTCGGGCAGCGAGTCCCACGCTTCGACACCGGGGTTACGTGGCGCCAGCTGGGTGCCTTCGGGGATGAGGCCCATTTCGAGTTGACGAGCAAAGACGCGCTCACGTGCGGCGTCCCACCCATCATCGAACTGACCCTTGTACTTTTCGATGTACGAGGCCGGTGCCTGGTGAGGGGCGTGCATGGCGCCGAGGGCAAAGTACGTAAAGAAAGGTCGGTCGGGACGAATCGACTTGCTATCACGGATAAAGAGGAGGGCCTTGTCGACGAGGTCCTCGGTGAGGTGGTAGCCCTCTTCGGGAGTCTTGGGGGGATCGACACGGTGGTTGTCGTAGGTGAGGTCGGGGGAGAACTGGTCAGTCTCACCGTCTAAGAATCCGTAGAAGCGGTCGAAGCCGCGCTGCAACGGCCACTGGTCGTAGGGACCGGCTGCTGACGCCCACTCCATGGGACAGAGGTGCCACTTGCCAATGGCGAAGGTGGCATAACCCTTGTCGCGGAGTACTTCACCGATGGTGCCGGCGTGGTTCGAAACGTGGCCGCGCATGTGGGGAAAGCCCGTGTTGAAGTTCGAGATCGAACGCATGCCGACTTCATGGTGATTGCGTCCGGTGAGGAGTGCTGCGCGCGTAGGTGAGCAGAGTGGCGTCACGTGGAAGTTAGAGAAGCGCAGTCCCTTGTCGGCCAAGCGATTGATGTTCGGCGTCGAGATGTCGCCACCGAAGCAGTTGAAGTGACCAAAGCCGAGGTCGTCGACCAAGATGACGACCACGTTGGGGGCGTCTTCGCCGGGGTGTGGCTTGGCGGGCCACCACGGGGTGGACTCGGCCACGGTCTTGCCGATGACACCTTCAAATGGTTCAATGCGCTTCATGCGGTTCCTTTCGGTGAGGGGTTGAGAAGAAGGGTGAGCAGGTGGTGCAACGTTTCGCGGGTCTCGCGCAAACTTAGGTGCTGGAGGTGAATCATCGAGTCGAGGCCTTCGAGTTGAGTCAGGGACTCCATCGTGGCCACCACCTGACGCCGACGAGCGGCCGACAACGTGGCGAGTTCGGGGGCGAACTGCCGCTCGGCCTGTTCGCGCAGGAGGGTGCGGGCCAGACCGAGGCGAGCGCGGACGTTCTCGTGGGTGAGCGAAAAGGCCCGACTGGCCCGGTTGCTCGCGGCGACTGCTTCGTAGAGTCGGAGGCGGTGTTCGAGAAAGTGGTCGAGACGAGAGGCAAAGGACTCG
>CAFAAB010000011.1_pt1 | contig 15211 bp, 16 predicted proteins | sample 7267201 | NCBI WGS metagenome assembly CAFAAB01 (sample SAMEA6813975, study PRJEB35770) | uncultured Acidimicrobiaceae bacterium | biome: Freshwater; feature: Freshwater reservoir; material: water | place: Czech Republic | collected 2016-08-15 | depth 30m m
GGGCAGCCCCAGAAACGCTGGCGAGAAACGAGCCAGTCGCGAAGTCGGAAGTTGACCTTCGATTCGCCGGCTGCATTCTTGACGACGAACTCAATAGCGGCCTTTTTGGCGGCATCCACGTCAAGGCCATCGAGGAAGCCCGAGTTGATCTTCACGCCGGCACCGGCGTAGGCGCCACCCGCAAAGTCTTCCGGAGGCGCCACGGTGCGCACGACGGGTAGCCCGTGAACCTGGGCGAACGCGAAGTCACGCTCATCTTCGGCCGGCACGGCCATGATGGCACCCGTGCCGTAGGTTCCAAGGACGTAGTCCGCAACGTAGACCGGCACCTTGTCACCAGTAAAGGGGTTGATGACGTAACTGCCGGTGAAGGCGCCACGCTTATCGAGGCCCGCGCCACTATCGGAGGAAGCCGTGCGCTCAAGTTCGCTGGCGCCACGGGCCCGCTCAACTAGTTCGCTCACGGCGGAGGCCTGCTCGGGAGTCGTGAGAAGCGAGAGAAGTTCGTGCTCGGGAGCGACTACGGCGTAGGTCACACCGAAGCCGGTGTCGGGACGGGTCGTAAAGACGCGCAACGCCACACCGGGTTGCCCTTCGACGCTGAGCGCGAACTCGGCTCCTTCACTGCGGCCAATCCAGTTGCGCTGCATTGTCTTCACGCGCTCGGGCCATTCCAGGCCGTCGACTTCGTTCAACAGTTCATCGGCGTAGTCGGTGATCTTAAAGAACCACTGCTCGAGATTCTTTCGTTCGACTAGGTCACCGGATCGATCACAAGTTCCGTCACCGTTCACCTGTTCGTTGGCGAGCACGGTGGCGCAACCGGGACACCAGTTCACAGGAGCGTTGGCTCGATAGGCCAGGCCGGCTTCGAAGAACTTTAAAAAGATGAGTTGCGAGTTCTTGATGTACTCGGGGTCGTGCGAGTGCACTTCGCGGCGCCAGTCGTAGACGGCACCGAGCTTTTGCACCGAACTCTTGAGTTCTTCAATCCGCTGGTCCGTGAAGATCCGAGGGTGGCTGCCAGCCTTGATGGCGGCGTTTTCGGCCGGTAGGCCGAAGGAGTCAAAACCGAAGGGAGAAAGTACTGCTTTGCCCAGCATCGTTTGGTAACGGACGACGAGGTCGCCAAAGGTGTAGTTACGGACGTGACCCTGGTGGGCCGCCCCCGAGGGGTACGGGTACATGCAGAGGGCGTAGAAGCGTTCGCGGGGATCATCATTATCGACCTCGTACAGGCCTGATTCACGCCAGCGCTGCTGCCACTTACTTTCCAACTCCACAACATCAAAAGGGCGTGCCATAGACCAATTCTACGAAGTATCTCAGCTCGCTTTACCCACTAGGACCAAGGGCGCCGGGAAAGCCCCTTCTGCGTTCCTGCTAATCTCTATTTCTCCTGGGGGTATAGCTCAGCTGGTAGAGCACTTGCATGGCATGCAAGGGGTCAGGGGTTCGAATCCCCTTACCTCCACCAAATGGACCGCGCGGGAATTTCCCGCTCGGTGTTGGTATTGGGAATCAGATATGTCACTTGTTTCACGAATTCTCAGTAGCACACCGTCGCGAGTTGCCGTAGCCTCGCTTACCGCACTCACACTCAGCGCGGCTGCTGGAACGGCCGCATTTGCCGACGCGCCAATCCCACCTCCCTCGCCGGCCGATTTGAACGCTCAAATCAAACTGGCGACCACCAAAGCCACCACGGCAACTCTTGGACCGCAAATTCTGACGGCCGCGAAATCTTCGTACGAACAGGGTCCTTGCGTCCAAAATATCTCGAGCCCCGGAAACCGCTTTACGCAATGTGATTTTGGCTCGGTCAGCGCAGCCAAAACGGTCGTCCTCTTGGGTGACTCGCAGGCATCGATGTGGCTACCGGCATTCGACGCGGCCGGAAAAGCGCATGGATTTCACGTCATTCTGCTCGCCAGACTGGGTTGCAATTCCAATCCACTAGTGACGTTGTCGTTTACCGGAGCGGTTGATCCCCAGTGTGCCGTGTTTCGTGCGGCCAGCCTCAATCTCATCAAGACGTTGCACTCCCCCATCGTGATGTTCGCTCAAATCCATCGATTTCCACTTTTTGCGAAACAAAAGCCCGTTCCCAACACGACGTGGACCTCAAGCATGGTGAGTCTCTTTTCTTCACTCAAGGGTGCCGGCGCCAAGTCCATCGCGTTCTTGGAGCCCGCTCCAGTTGATCCGGTCGACGCCGCAACGTGTCTCAGCCAACATTTGTCCTCCTCGCAAAAATGCACGTTCTCTGCTTCAGTGGGATTTGTTAATGACGCCCGTGCGGCCGATGAGAAAGCGGCGACTTCGAGCCGCGTGCCAATCATCAACACACTCAGCCTGTTTTGCACTTCGAGCGTTACCGCCCCGACTACTAAGTGCCCCGCGCAGGTCAATGGCCAGTTGGTCTACGCCGACCGATGGCATATGTCGGCTCAATATGCCGCCTATTCGTGGCGAGCACTCGCCGCACTCGCCAAGCTGTAGTACTACGTCCACGGCGATCCAAGCGTCTCGTTCATAATCGGCTTTGAGTCTCGTGCGGACCTCAAGTATGCGCGATATCGATACTGCGCTCACGCCGCACTGGGGAGTCAACTCGCTGGTGACGGTTCCAATTACCCGTTGGAGCCACCGAGCAGAAACTCCACCACCGCTCGCGCACGTAGAGACGGTGGATCTTCCGGAAAATATTCTTCGTAAAGACTGAATGCGGCCTGGACGGTGTTTATTTCGCATAGCTGGAGGAGCGCAATGTCCGGTTCATCGCGGCGCCCTCGACTTGCACGAATCTTCATTGCGAGCATCGTCCGATTGTCTGCCGCCAGAACTTCCAGGCTCCCGAACAGAAACAGAGGGCGCCAATCTGGCGACTTAAACACTGGGATGAACCCAGTTGCAGCGGCATTGAGCCAGTCGGCCGGCAATCCACGTCGATTGGCGACATCACGAGCAATCGCAGTGACGATATCTCGCGGATAGAAATCACCATCCACGTCATCAGTCGCATCTCGTGAGTTGTGAGCCAAAACCATCAATGCTCCCCCTACGACGTAGAGGCGCGCCGGCATGGTATTGAGCGTGCCGTGACCTAGGATTTAAGCGTGGCTCCGTTTCCGGGTCACCCCTTTGGAGATCCTCAAAGCCCCACTGTTATCAGTGGCGTGGCCTGTAGATGCCCTGAGGACCTCAATCAGGAGTGCACTCTTCATGTCATCTAACGCCCACGAAAACCCTTCCGCGTCGCCTTCGAACGACTCGGTAACCCCAACCTTCGCCGAACTCGGCGTGCCCCAGGCGCTCTGCGCAATGTTGACCGAGCAAGGCATTACGGCTCCCTTCCCGATCCAGGCGGCCACCCTCATCGACTCGATGAGTGGTCGCGATGTACTCGGTCGCGGTCGTACCGGTTCCGGCAAGACGCTCGCCTTTGCGCTTCCCGTCCTCGCGCGACTGGCTTCGTCTTCAACACAGCGTCAGCCGAAAGCTCCTCGGGCGTTGATCTTGGCGCCGACGCGCGAGCTCGCGTTGCAGATTGAGGCCACCTTCGCCCCTCTGGCCAAGGCGCTGAATTTGAGAACGATGTCAATCTTCGGTGGGGTCAACCAGGGGCCCCAGGTCACTCGACTCCGTGACGGTGTCGACGTCGTGATTGCCTGTCCCGGTCGCTTGGAAGACCTCCTCAACCAACGGGCCCTCACGCTCTCCTTGGTGGAGATCACCGTGCTGGACGAAGCCGACCACATGGCCGAACTGGGTTTCTTGCCCCCAGTCACAAGACTCATGAGTCAAACCCCTAAGACCGGGCAGCGCATGCTCTTCTCGGCCACCCTCGATGGCGGGGTAAAGAACATTGTTGATCGGTTCTTGACGAATCCCGTGACCCACAGTGTCGATTCCGAACAGTCCCCTGTTTCGACCATGGAGCACTACGTCCTACACGTTCGTGCCGACGACCGATTCGATGTTCTGGTGGATCTGGCGTCAGCCCCGGGCAAGGTCATCATCTTCACGAGGATGAAGCACCGGGCCAAGCAGCTGGCCAAGAAGTTGAATGAGGCCGGTGTTCCGGCCGTGGAGATGCAGGGCAATCTTTCCCAGCCCGCCCGAGTGAAGAACTTGGCCGCTTTTGCCGAGGGACGAGCGGTCGCCATGGTGGCCACCGATATCGCCGCGCGAGGAATCCACATTGACGACGTTCGTCTAGTCATTCACGCCGACCCACCCCTAGAGCACAAGGCCTACCTCCACCGCTCGGGTCGAACTGCCCGGGCCGGAGCCGAAGGCACGGTTGTGACTCTCGCCGCGGACTCTGAACGCAAGGAAGTGGCATCTCTCACCCGAGCTGCGGGCATCTCTCCTCGGGTCTCCTCTGCACGTGTTGGTGATCCCATCCTCCAAGAAATTGCACCAGGTGCACGCACACTCTGCACCCCGGAGGAAATCGCTGAACGCTTTCCCGTCGCCGCTCCGCAAGTTGGTAGCGGCACGAGGACCAAGCCACGCAGCGACGGCAGCGGCGGCGGCAAGGCCAAAGCTTCTGGAAAGCGGCCACGCCCGAAGAACGGTCAGCGTTCCGCAGGATCGGGTCGCGGTGATAGCACCAGCGCTGGGCCGGGAGCAAGCGCATCGGGTCAGCGACGGGCACCGAGACGTCCTCGCTAAAGCGGCCAGGCGACTGTGGGTAGCCAAGTAGCCAAACTTTTGGCATGCTCAAAGTATGGAAATCAGCATGAGTCTGCCAGATGACGCTGTGGCCTTCCTCGATGCCTATGTCGAAGAGAAGGGGCTCGCCTCTCGATCTGCAGCGCTCCAAAAAGCATTACGCCTACTTAGGGCGAGCGGTCTTGGTGCGTCCTACGAAGCGGCTTGGTCGGAATGGGGCGAAGAAAATGAGCGTCTCTGGGATTCGTCAACATGGTGCCAGTGAAGTCAAACAGCACTCTGATTGCATCAGCCTTAATGTGCGCACTCTCAGCGAGACTAAAAAACTAACTGGCGAACCTCATCTGCCTCGTCGAATGTGAGGTCCCATAGTCCAGCGGCGGCGTTAGCCCTGATCTGCTCGGGGCTCGTAGCGCCGGCAATCACAGAGGCCACCTCTGGGGTCGCGAGCAGCCACGCAAAGGCCAAGTCCAGCAAAGTGTGGTCACGCTCTTGAGCCCAAGTTTCGAGGCGCTCGAGAATATCGAAGTTTGCATCGGTCAAAACCCGCTCGGCCATGGCCCACTTCTCTACGCGTGTACCTGCGGGCACGGCCGCGCCACGGCGATACTTGCCGGTCAAAAGTCCACTGGCCAGTGGAAAGAATGGAAGATAGGCGAGGCCAAGCTCAGCACAGGTCGGCAGTACTTCGGCCTCATCGGCCCGCTCCAGCAAGCTGTACTGATTCTGAACGCTCACGAAACGAACCCCGTCACCAGCGGCTACTTCGGCTTCGCGCAGCTGAGCGGCCGAGAAGTTCGAACAACCAATCTCAATGATCTTTCCTTCATTGACGAGTTCGTTCAGGACGCCCAATGTTTCGGCAATAGGCACCGTCTCGTCAGGGCGGTGCAGTTGGTAGAGATCGATACGGTCTGTTCCGAGTTGGCGAAGACTCCTCTCGACGGCTTGGCGTACGTATGCGGCGGAGGCACCACCGGGGATCTCCTCGTTGACGCGACTGCCGAACTTGGTGGCCAAGATGATGTCGTCACGGCGACTGCCGAGGGCGCTCTTGCAACGCTCTTCGCTCGTCAGATAGGAGTCGGCAGTGTCAAAAAAGTTGATACCGGCCTCGAGCGCGGCATCCACCACTGGCAAGACGGCGTCTTCGGCCATAGTGAAACCAAAGTTGTTGGTTCCGAGTCCAATAACCGAGACGGAGAGTGAGCCGATTTTGCGCTGGCGCATGATGAATTCCTTAACTAGTTGCTCGCAAGGTTAACGGTAGGCCCGCGATCTCCGAAGGTCGTGCTCATTCCTCGAAGAGTGAGGTAGCCAGCGACAGCATGCCACCATCCACAATGGCTCGGCTTAGTGGTCGAGTGAGTTCGCGCAACTCATTACAGCCGTCGTCACCCAGCGCACGATACGGCGCGAGCGACAGTTGATCTGTGCGGTCCTCGACGTGTTGGCGCAGCGCCTGACCTTGGGTGGTCAACAAGGGTGCATCCTGCGTTTCGAGTACTCCGCGTTCCCGCAAGCGATCGCACGCTTCGTTCCACTGCTCGAGCGACCAGGCGCGCGAACTCAGCAAAACACCGGAGGGCCAGACACCAACGGCCTCGTGCGTCACGAGTGCTTCCAGGGGATCGAGCTCGGCTTCTATGAGGGCGACAATGTGGCCGTCACCGCGAAACTCGCGCAGCAGGGTCTGCGCGTGCCAGAGAACCAAGTGGTCATCCTCGGGCCACTCGAGATGGGCGTGCGCCGCAAAGAGCGGACGACCCTCGAGGTGTTCCATCGCACCTTCGGCCGCTTGACGGGCGAGTTGGGACGCTCGGCGTAGTGAGGGGGTACCGATGGCCTCGCCAAGTCCTCGGCGCAAAGCCCGGTCGGCGGCACGAAAGCGGGCCGCCACGATTGCATCGGGTGTTGCAATGTCCCAGGCGGATGGAATGACTCGCCGCACTAGCTCGGGATTGAAGTTAAAGAAGGTCGCCACGACTAACTCCGCGGAGGCCGCACCCAGTGGGGCCCCGCGGGATGCGAAATAGCCCATGCGGGGAGCGGTCAGGCCGAGCGCGTCGTACTCCTCTTTCGCTTCTTCAACGAAGTAAATCATGGCGTGGATTGGTTCGGCGGTGCGCCAAGTCTTATGCGCGAGAGTGGTGTCCATTCGCCAATACTAAAGACGCCAGGAGCCCAACTGAATGATGACTCCGAGATGACGATTCCGGTGATTACCTCACCGTGAAGGTGACATTAACCGGCGCGTAGGAGTGGTTGCCCAGTACATCATTCGTGCTGAACCACAACGCATAGGTCCCGGATTGCGCACTGGCACTGAGTTGCAACGTGACTCGATAGCGGCCATCGAACTCGGTTCCCGAGATCAGCGTGCCGAGACCGTAGTCCAGCCAGAGTTGACCGGTGGCGAGGTTAACGAGAAAACCATTGGGACCAAAGGCCCAGGGAATAGATCCAGAGACCCCACTCTCATCAGTGGCATTCCACTCGATAGTGACGGCATCACCCGCAGAGTACGTCGACGTGGACAACGAGATATCGCTGAGGACTGGTGGGGTGTTATCCGTTGCGCCGCTCGTCACCATAAACGTGCCCGACGTCTCGGCCGAGGGGTGGTTGCCAAAGATATCGAGGGCGTCGAGCCAGAAGGTGTACTCACCATTGACCGCATTCTCGGGAATCAGGCAGTTGGCGAAGAAGAGTCCCGAGTTCATATCTCCCGAAACCTGTTGGGCGGGAATCGGAAAGCCACACCAGCCGATCCACCCGTTGGCCCCACCGATCTTCACCCACGTAGTGGGTGTGTAGGCGTCGGGGATGCGTAGTCCACTGGAGTCGCTCACTCGCCACGAAAGAGCCAGCACGGTTCCCGCATTGAGCACCGGTAACACGGCCACATCGGAAATCACGGGACCCGTAAGGTCGTTCTGACAAGCACCCCGGATGACGTCTGCGGCGTCAGTGGCACACGTGTCCCCCGCCGTGCCGGCGGTGATCGTGTCGGTTCCCGTGCCACCAGCGAAGGAGTCGCCTTGCGCTCCGCCTGCGAGCGAATCGTTGCCAGCATCGCCCATGAGCATGTCGCGTCCGAGCTCACCACTTAGCTGGTCGTTGTCGGCACCACCCATGAGTACGTCGTTGCCAGAGCCACCAATCAGCGTGTCTCGCCCGAGCTCACCCTTGAGCTGGTCGTTGTCGATGCCGCCAATAAGTACGTCGTTGCCGAGACCACCGATCAGCGTGTCTTGCCCGAGCTCGCCGCTTAGCTGGTCGTTGCCGAGACCACCGATGAGAACATCGTTGCCGCCGCGACCGGCGAGGAGATCGTTACCCCCGAAACCACACATGACGTCATTGCCGGCGGTGCCACTCAATTTGTCAGCGCCTTGCGTTCCGGAGATGGTGCACTTTGGAGGGCTGGCAATCGTTTCGCTGGCCAAAGCGGGCATCGTCCGGGGTAGTAGCCCAGCGATTAACAGGGCGCCGACGGCAGCAGAGATTAAATTCCGCCGTCGCAAATCGTTCTTTTTGATTAATTCCATTAACCAAGATTTTAATTGTGGGAGCCCTCTGCCTACCAGTGCAGGCAGATGAAATTTCGAAAATCATTCTGCCAATATTTACTGGCACGAGCAGTCTGAGAAGTGGGATGGGCACAAACTTCTCAACCGCGAGGCGGCATCTAGGAGAGATGCAATTAAGAAACGCCTTACGCAGGGATAACCGTGAAAGTAATGCCCTTGGCTTCCAGGCGGGCTCGAAGGGCCGAACCCATAGCCGAGGCGGTCGTCTGCTGGCCCGACGTTGTTGGCAAGTCATCAAAGGCCAAGCAAAGCGCTGACTCGCTGATCATCTTGGCCGTCTCGCCGTAACCGGGGTCACCACCGGCCACTTCCGTGACGACTTTGACCCCACCACCTTCACCGAAGAAGCGGACCTTGAACCACGAGGCGGCGCGCTTTTCTTCAGAGGGCCCCGTGCCCGGTGGGACACGGTTGCTCATCCAGCGACGCACAGGACCAACTTGAGCCAAGCCGGCAATAAAACCAATGCCGACCACCATCGAGGCCGTGCCGATGAAGTTCTTGGCGTCGAGATTATGACTGTAGGAAAAGTCGGGACCGAAGCGATCAATGCGATGGGCCGAGTTGAGAACAATCTCGGGGGCGACCGTAGGCATCGGCAACGACCAGCGACCGGTGTCGCGACTCTTCCCGGGCTTGCTCGCAATGACCCTGGCCTTGCGATCGGCCGGCACTGGCTCAGCGGCCACGCGGGCGGTGTGCGCCTTCTTCGATTCGCTCATGCGGCTCATCGCCTCAAGCGCCGACGCGGCCGTACCGCCAGAGAACGTGCCGTTCGCCGTGACGTAGCCACGCACTGCGAGGGGCACACCCTCAGGCAACTGCTCAACAGTGAACTGGGCACCGAGGTCGTGCGGGATGGAGTCAAAGCCACAGGCGTGAATGAGGCGGGCGCCACTCTTTTCAGCCGTGGGGTTGTACTTGACGTACATGAGGTCCACGAATTCGGGCTCACCGGTGAGGTCGACGTAGTCGGTGCCGGCTTCGGCGCAGGCCCGCACGACGGGCTCACCGTGCAAGATGTAGGGACCAACGGTCGTCATCACGACGCGGGTCGCCTCGGCCATGGCCTTGACGGAGGCGTCGTCAGTGTTGTCAACGACAATGATCGCGACATCGCGACCGAGGGATGCCGCGACGGCTTCTAGCTTGGCCCGGCTACGACCGGCGAGGGCCAGCTTCGCGTCGGCCGGTGCGTTGGCCGCTAGATACTTTGCCGCAAGGCCACCGGTAAAGCCAGTGGCGCCCAGCAGAGTGATGTCAGATGATCGAGAAGTAGTCACGGACCATTATTGCCCACCGAAACTACTAATCGCCGTACCCGGACGTGCCCGTGATCTCTTATGGGCTCGAAAGACAAATGCCGCCCACCGAGGTGGACGGCACTGGCATTTCGTGGGCAGCACGTTAAGCGTGCCACTCCCTAGTGAAACAGCGAAAAGGCTTCTTCGCGGCGGCGAACACGGGTCTCAGTTACGAGGACGTCTCCGTACCAGGGGAAGGTGGCGCCAGACAGCTTGCGCCAGATGAACTTCGGGTTGAACTTGGTGAATAGAAACATGGTGATCCTTTCTTAAGCCCCCTGCTTTTGTTACAACCACACTGTAACCCCTGTATCAAGTTTTACAAGCAGATAATAGAAACTATCTAATATCTTGATTAGGCCTTCTTCATGATGCTGGACTTCAAATAGAGGGGGCCGAAACCCTCGACCTTGGCCTCGACGTCATGGCCGCCCGGGCCGGGTGTGAGGCGGATATTGACGACGCGAGTGCCGACCTTCAGCGTCTTGGAACTGCCCTTGACCTTCATGTCCTTGATAATGGTGACGGTATCGCCGTCGTTCAAGATGTTGCCGACCGCGTCCCGGATGACCGCATCGGCCTCGTCACCCTCATCGGCCTCCCCCGGAATCCACTCGTGACCACAGATCGGACAGACAATGCGATTGTCCATGGGGTAGGTGTTTTCGGAACCGCACTGCGTACAGCTAGGGATATCGCTCATTCGGGAACTCTAAACCCCCCGGCGACGGAGTTTTGTCACAGGACGTCCGTACCTTGATCCCAACCGGTACTCCCGCTAACGAAAGGCCTGACCATGAGTACATCAACCCCCACCCCCAACCTGCACATCTACTTTGTGCTCGACCGCTCTGGTTCCATGCAGAGCATTGCCAATGACGTCATCGGTGGCTTCAACGCCTTCGTCAAGCAGCAACAGGCCGATGGCGCCGACGCCCTCATGACGTTGGTGCAGTTCGACAGCACCGACTCTCACGAAGTTCTGGCGAACGCCGCGCCAATCAACGAGATCAAGCAGTTGGATCTCTCTGTCTTCGTGCCTCGTGGCAGCACGCCACTCTTTGACGCCATGGGACGAGTCCTGAACGAGGCCATCTCGCGCGAGGCCCAGTTGGTTGGCGCCGAACAGCCGGCCGAGTCGATCGTCTTTGTGACCTTCACCGATGGTGGCGAGAACGCCAGTCGCGAGTTCACGCGCGAGACGGTCTTCAACCTCGTCAAGGGCAAAGAGAAGGACGGCTGGACCTTTGTCTACATGGGCGCCAACCAGGACGCCTACGCCACCGGAGGCGACATGGGCGTGAGTCAGATGAACAGCTCTAACTTCATCGCCGACAAGCAGGGCACCGCGTTGGCCTTCGAAGACTTGGCCCGCTCGACCTCCAAGCGCCGAACCAAGCTGCGCACCGGCGAAGTCTTTGCCTCTGGTGCTTTCTTCGAAGAGGGTAAGACGGCCGACCTGGACGCGGGCGAGCGCCTGTAGCGACGCCCGCTGGTTGGAAACGACCCGTCACCTTGACTACGAGGTGACGGGTCGTTTTTTGTGTTCGGCCAATTCACCGTTACGCTCTCTGCGAGTTGGAGGTAACTATGAAGAGAATTTTGGCCACATCCGGAGGGTTCATTCCCGGTCCGGTGCAGCAGTCGGCACGCTTGGGTTCGATGTTGCTCGAGGCACTGGCATCGACCGGCAAGACCCGTCCTCGCGTCTGTCTCGTACTCACCGCCAGTGGTGACCCTGCCGACTACTACGCCCTTAGTTACGAAGCATTCAACGCGGCCGGCTGTGATGTCACGCAACTCAAACTCTTTCCGCAACCCTCGGCCGATCCCTTCGAACGACTCGAAGGATCAGACCTGGTCTGGGTCGGCGGTGGATCAGTGGCCAACTTGCTAGCCCTGTGGGAACTTCACAACGTGGGGGCCGCGATGCGTAGCGCTTGGGAAAAGGGTGTAATTCTCGGTGGCGTCTCGGCCGGCAGTCTCTGCTGGCACGTGGGCGCCACGACCGACTCCTACGGGCCCGAACTCCAGCCCGTGACCAACGGTCTCGCCCTCTTGCCCTACGGCAACGGGGTGCACTACGACAGTGAGGCCCAGCGCCGACCGCTACTTCACTCGCTCGTGGCCGACGGCACGATGCCCGAAGTGAATTACGCCACCGACGACCGCATCGGCCTTTGGTACGAAGGAACGGACTTAGTGCGCGTAATGGCCGATCGCGAATACGACCTCGAAACGGGACCGGCCGCCTATCGCGTAGTGCGCACGGCTACAGGCGTCGAGGAGACCCGTCTCCCCATTGGCGATGTGAGGCAGTAGTACCTCGACGCTGAGAAAAGTCACACCCTGTCTCTACCATCGCGTCGTGAGTGGCTCCCCGATCGATCTGACCTATCGCGAGTTGCCGGTGCGAAAGTACCGGCGCTCCATCCTTCTGTTGGCCGTCATCGCCTTAGTGAAGGGGAGCTACTCGGAGATCCAACGACACCAAGTCATTACGCGGGCAAGTTCCTGTGCCCCCGTGGGCCACTGCTATCGATCCACCGAGCAAATTGACTTTCCCCGATTCGACAACGTCTACCCCGGCAAACTTGGTGACTGCCTCTTTGCCTCGGCGGCCGATTGGCGCATCATCGTGCGACACCAAACGCCATCGTCGGCCGAGGTCATTGCCGACTACCACCGCGCCACCGGGGGCCGCAATATCGGGATGGACATCGAGAGCTTTTCGGCCTACTGGATTCGGCACGGTATCGCCGGTCACCGTATTCACGGATTGCACGAGGTCCCCATGACCGGGAGGGCTGAAGTCGAGTCAGCCGTTCGCAAACACCGCGCCCTCCTCGTGGCCTTCTTCTTCCGCCCCGGAGACACGGTGGGCGGAACTCCAGCCGATCCCGGCGGACACGCCGCCGTTATCGATGGCTTCAGCCCCAAGGGTCCCTTCGTGGTGACGTGGGGTACGACGTATCACATGAAATGGTCTGAGTATTGGACTAGCGCGCGTGCGCTCTACGCGGTTGAGCGTTAGGCCCAGCCGCCAGCGAACCAGGTGGCCTGGCCCGTAGCGAATCGCGTGGTGCCATCCACGTAGGGCAGACAGAAGTGGGCGAACTCCGTCACCGTGCCGAGTCGACGCATGGGGACCTGCTGTTCGATGAGAGCTCGAACGGCGGGGTCGTTGCCACCGGTGGCGCGGAGGAATTCGGGGAAGTCCATGAAGTTGGTGCCGACCACATTGACTTGGATGTTCTTGCGCACAAACTCTTCGGCGACGTTTTGTGCCAACATCGTGGCGGCGGCGCGGGCCGTGGAGTAGAGCGGAGCACCAAACGTCGGCCGGGCGGCCGTGGCGCTGGTGATGACGAGGATCTGTCCGTCGTTCTGCGCTTCCATGATGGGCAGTACAGCCTTAAGGAAGTGGTACGGGCGCTCCACGCAGCCGTGCATCACACTCTGCAGATCCTCCACGGTGGAGTCAAGAAAAGGACCGACGACGACACTGCCGGAGAAGATCATCGCGGCGTCGATACGACCGAATCGCTCGACACCGGCGGCCACGAAGGCCTGGAAGTCTTCGGCCGAGCGGGCGCGGGGGCCGTCGGGCACGTTGACCACGGTGGCGCCGAGGGCTTCGAGTTCGGCGATCTGCTCAGGAGAGGCCTTGCCGACGACCAGGTCGTGCCCGCTCGATGCGAGCATGCGGGCCAGATCGGGACCGCAGTAGGTACTGACGTCATTAAGTAGGGCGACGCGGCGCTGGGTGGTTGTCATGATGCTCCTTTGAGTTCTACGGCTAGATTCTGTCATAAGTTATGCCAATTCATTAGGAGCAGAATGTCAACCTTTCTCGAAATCAGCCGGGCCTCGATGCACGAAGCCACGATGCAGGACTCTCCGGCCGCCGAACTCGGCCCCAACCAAGTTCGCCTGTCAGTCGACCGTTTTGGCATTACGGCCAACAACATCACCTACGGCGTCTTTGGCGTCATGATGCGGTACTGGGAATTCTTCCCCGCCGCTGATGGAGAGCACGGTCGCCTCCCCGTCTGGGGCTTTGGCACGGTCGTAGAGAGTCGTCACCCCGACATCGCCACCGGTCGTCGCCTCTACGGCTACTGGCCACTCGGCACCGAACTGGTTGTCACGGCCGGCCGGATGGACGAGCGCAGCTTCGTCGACGTTGCCGAGCGCCGGCGCGATCTTCCTACGCCCTACAACCGCTACATCTTCACGGACAGCGATCCGGCCTACCGTGCCGAGCGAGAAGACATGCAGGTTCTGCTCTGGCCTCTCTTCTACACCTCTTTTATGGTCGAGGACTTCCTGGACGACAACGCCAACTTCGGCGCCGCCACCACGGTGATCTCTTCGGCTTCGTCCAAGACCGCTATTGGTGCGGCCTACCTCTTGAAGCGCCGCGGCGCCAGCAAGGTCATCGGCCTCACCTCTGCCTCCAACGTGGAGTTCACCAAGTCACTCGGTTGCTACGACGAAGTACTCAACTACGACGAGATTGAGAGCCTGCCAACGGTACTCACGACCTACGTCGACATATCGGGCAACCGTGACGTGCTGCAGCGCGTTCACCACCACTTCGCCGACAAGCTCACCTACTCCATGATCGTGGGTGACACCCACTGGGACGCCGAAGCAAAACTGGAGCTCCCGGCCGTGGGACCCAAGCCCGAGTTCCTCTTCGCCCCCGTCCAGATGGCCAAGCGCATCAAGGACTGGGGCCGTGACGAACTCGAGAACAAGGTCATGGCCTCGTGGCACGACTTCACCGACTGGTCAACGACCTGGCTCGAAGCTCGCGAAGCTCGAGGCCCCGAAGCGATCGCCGCGGCCTACCACGACGTGCTGAACGGCCGTGTCGGCCCAACCGTCGGCATGGTCTGTACCTTTTAATCCAGTGAGCAATGTGGTCGGCACACAAGACGGGCGTACCGCGCGCCGGAGCAAGAACCATGAGCTGGTGCTCGACGCCGTCTTGGAACTCTTCACGGCCGGCAACTTCAATCCCACCCCGGAAGAAGTAGCGACCCAGTCCGGGGTCTCGCTGCGCTCGGTCTATCGCTACGTGTCGAGCCGCGACCAACTTTTTGAGCAGGCCATTGCCCGTCACCTCAAGAAGACGGCCAATCTCTGGATCTTGGACGAGCCAATGAACGAGTCCTTTGCGTCACGGCTCGATCACTTTCTCGAACACCGACTCCGTCTCTACGAGGCCGTCGCGGCGAGCAACCGGGCCAGCCGGGCCTTCTCGCTCACTCACGAGAACGTGCGAGCCCGCCTCAACTTGGCTCGTACCGTCCTGCGCGACCAGGCCGAGCGTCAGTTCGCCCCTGAACTCGAAGCCCTCACAGTCGCAGGCCGGCGACAGGTAGTGGCGACGATGGAGTCCCTGACTCAACTCGAAGGCCTCGACTCGATGATTCATCTCCAGCACCTAAGTTTGCGCGAGACCCGCGAAACGTTGCACCACCTACTCACCCTTCTTCTCAACCCCTCACCGAAAGGAACCGCATGAAGCGCATTGAACCATTTGAAGGTGTCATCGGCAAGACCGTGGCCGAGTCCACCCCGTGGTGGCCCGCCAAGCCACACCCCGGCGAAGACGCCCCCAAC
>CAFAAB010000012.1_pt1 | contig 15058 bp, 10 predicted proteins | sample 7267201 | NCBI WGS metagenome assembly CAFAAB01 (sample SAMEA6813975, study PRJEB35770) | uncultured Acidimicrobiaceae bacterium | biome: Freshwater; feature: Freshwater reservoir; material: water | place: Czech Republic | collected 2016-08-15 | depth 30m m
GTCCGTCTGAACCGGCGGTGGAGTACGAGTAGGCCGGACGCTGCTTAGCTTCGGCGAGCAGCGAATCGAGTTGTTCGAGAAACGCAATGACGGGTTCCACAAAGAGGTGCTTAGAGAGCGACCCGGGAATGGTGTTGATTTCATTCACATAGAGCTCGGTGTCATTAGCCAGAAAGTCAATTCGAGCGACGCCACGAACACCAGCGAGAACGGCAATCTCATGAGCCAGAGCACGAATCTGTGCCGCACGTTCGGCGGGGAGATTGGCTGGTAGTTCTCGGGGGGCCGAAACCATGCCCTCCCCACCGACGTACTTGTCGCGGTAGTCAAGGATCTCAGTATCCGTTGACCGACGAATTGGCTTTTCAATTGCCGACAGCGTGACATCGGGAAAACTCCGAACGGCGATTTGGAGGTCGTAGAGGTCGGGGCGATACGGCTCGACAACACAGCCTCGAGCAAAGTGCACGTTGCTCGTAAGGCGGGCCTTGAGGGTGGCGAGGTCCGCCACGACGTCGATGCCGATTGACGACCCACCGAAACGTGGCTTACATATATACGGCCCGGCGAAAGGAATGGACTCGGTCGAAGCACTTACGAGGACCCGTTGAAGAGAAGGGAGTCCGGCGGCAATGAGCGCCGAGCCGAATGCGAGCTTGTCCATGCCGAGCGCAGCACTGGCCACGTTGGGACCGGTGTAGGCGATGCCGGCTAGGTCTAAGAGACCCTGGATAGTGCCGTCTTCTCCCGGTCCGCCGTGAGTCGCGAGTACGACGGCGTCCAGATTGATGGTCTTGTCTTTGCCAAAACGGCCCGCCGACTGGACAAAGCCGCGGCTATCACCGAGTCGGAATTCAAGGGCGTCCGAGCCGGCTGGCACACCGTTCGCGAAGGCCTCGGCCTCTACGCCTCGAGGGACAGATACAAAGGTTCCCGCCTTCGTCCAATAGATGCCCAGGACGTCACGGTTAGCTCGCTCGAGCTCTCGGAGCGCCAAGAGACCCGTCAAAATTGAAATATCATGCTCCGGAGTTGGTCCACCAAACAAGACACCAATCATCAGCACACCTCTCGCATCAAGGCCTAAGGGTAGTGGTCGGGCAGATCATTTAGGTACAACACCAAATCGGTCTCGCCCAAGTTGGCCCGAACCCACGCCACCGCCTCTTCGCGAATATCGAAACGAAGATGTTCACCATCAAAGCCCGTCGTAAGGGCTCGAGCATTCGTTCTAGCCACTACCACCATTGACGCCCCCGCTGCCTTGATGGCGCGACCCAGTGCTTCGTTCTCGCTGACCTGTTCGCTACCCAACTCGATAAGGCCGGGGGTGATGACGACCCTGCGGCCGGTCACGGGGATGGACTCCAGGAGCTCGAGTGCTGCCGTGGCGCTCGCGGGGTTCGCGTTGAAGGTGTCATCAATAATGGTGAGACCCGAAGGGGCACGCACCACTGTCAATCGATGCTGGGCGGCAGTCAGATGAGAAATACGTGTCGCCACTTCGTAGGGATCACCGCCGAGTTCAAAACAGGCCGCGATTGCACAGGCCAGATTGGTTTCGTGAATACCAGCGACCGGTAGCACTTCTGCCACCGTGACATCGTCACGAAGAATCTTCCATCGTTCCTGCTCGAGGATGACGCGTACCTGGGCGCCCTGCGTCTTCGAACCAGCGGTGACGACCTTCTTGCCGGCCGCCTCAAGGATTGGGACCCACGCCGCCAAGCGCGCATCGTCGATGTTGAGAATCACCGTGTGGGCCCGTTCGGTTATTTCGAACTTGGCTTGATTGATGACGTCGAGTGTTCCCATGCGCTCAAGGTGCACCGGACCAATAGATGTCACAATGGCAATTTCTGGAGGGCACCAGTCACACAGTGCGCGGATCTCACCGGGGCCGTACGTGCCCATCTCAGCAATAAATACCGACGTCCCGCTGACGAGATTCTCGTTTATTGCCCGGGAAAGGCCAGCACGATTATTAAAACTCCTTGGCGTCGGTACGACGCCGTGCCGTCCACCGAGTAGTTCAGCGAGGTGGTGTTTCGTCGACGTCTTTCCGAAACTGCCAGTTATCGCCACGACAGTCGGGTTTACTTCGGCGAGCCGACGGGCGGCCTGGTCGACAAACTTTTGGGCGAATCGATTCTCTAAAGGAGCAGTGATTTCAGCGGCGAGCTGAATCACGACCGGTACGAATCCAATGGCTATGGCTAGCGAGAAGTAAAAATCTGGTCCGAAATATCCAACGGTCAAAATGAATAATTCGATCACCGTGGCAACGAACGCAACTGTCTTAAGTCGGCGGGTCCAGTTCAGTGGCGATGTCCGACCCCGGCGCGAAAGACCCCGCGGCAACCACCAGCCGTACGCCACGGCCGCGGCGAGCGCGACACCACCAAAACCTGTTAGCCCCAATGCGGCACATAACGCTGCGACAATGGGCCAGTCACCAAGTGATTGCGATGGTGCGATCTGGTTGCGATTGCTCGGACTCGGTAGGCGAAAAATCGCCCACCGGATAAAGAAACGCGACAGCGCCTCGGGTTCGTAGTGCTCCCGCTGCAGGACCCGGAGCCATCGAACACCCTGAGCGCCAATGGCGATGAGCGCGAAGAAGAGCCCGATGCACTGCCAAGCGCGCGTCATCGAATGACCTTAGAGACTTCACTAGCGAGCAGCTCGGCTGCCTGCACTGGAACCAGATGCCCCACATGCTCAAGGACGACAAGATTGGTGGCCGCTTTCATCTGATCAATAGATCGACGAGCGATAGTGACGGGGACATCGCGATCGTCGGCGCCCCACACCAACGTGGTGGGCGTAGTAACGAGCGCCAGCTCGGCCTCGTAGGACTCCCCTACCGTTGCTACCAAGATGTCACGGAGTTGACCAGTAGCGGCACGGTAATCGGCCGATCCGTACTGCTGCTTGGCTCGCTCGAGACGGGCCGGCGAGACGAGGCCAAGTGCGGCAAGTTTTTTGACGGCGCGATAGGCCCCAGGGGAACGACGACGTGCACCTTCCCGAGCCAGCAACGGCGCTCCCGTGAGAATGAGGTGCGAGAACATGTCGGGATACCGAGCAGCCATAACCGTTGCCACACGCCCCCCAAATGAGTGACCCACGACTGTGGGCATCGAGTCTCCGAAAATCTCTCGAACCACCGGCGCAAGGAGGTCGGCGTACTCGCGGGCACCCCCAACGAACGGAGGCAGGGGGCTCGCACCGAATCCCGGCAGGTCCAAAGCTACGGAAGCCACGCCACCACGGGCCAAGATTTCGGCCGATGGGGCGAAGTCAGCACCCGAACGTCCCCATCCGTGAAGCCACAGGATCTGGGGGGTTCCATCGCCGTACACCTGTCCGAAGAGTTGCCCATTGGCGAAGGCTTTCAGCACAACCCTCAGGTTACTGACGACCTTTGGGTCGATATGACCATGTTGCAACTCCGCACTAGCGTTCAATTCACGATGAGTGACGATGTGACCTTCTCGGAAGACCAGTTGGTGGGATTAACCCCAGAGCAACGCGAAGCGGTGACTTCTACCCAGCGGCAACTGCTCGTTCGTGCTACCGCCGGTTCGGGCAAGACCCACGTTCTCACACTGCGTATTCAACGACGCATTGCCGAGGGGGACATCGCACCAGACCAGGTGCTCGCCATGACCTTCACGCGCAAGGCGGCCGACGAGCTGCGCACCCGCCTATGGCGTGCCGGGATTCGAGGAGTCGCCGCGGGAACTTTCCACCGCGCCGCCCTCGACATCGTTTCGGACTTTCGAACTGACAACAATCTCAAGCCCATGTCGATCGAACCCAATCGCCGGCGGCTCATCAACGAATTAGTTGTGGCTCTCAATAAGACGGGCCAGCGCATCGAAGAGTGGCAGATCCCTCGCATCGAACAAGAGATTGGTTGGGCTCTAAGCCAAGGCTTCAACGGGACGACCTACGGCCGGCGCGCTTCGCGGGCCCGGCGTGCGGCTCCGCTACCTGGCGCCCAGATGGCCGACGTCATTGACCGCTACGTCGGGCTCTGTCAGTCCAAGGGCGTCGTGGACTTCGACCTGCTCTTGTCGGAAGCGATCCGCATTCTTCGTGACGACCGAGCGGCCCTCGCGAGCTTTCGTCATCGCCACCGGGCACTCTTCGTTGATGAAGCCCAAGACATCAACCCTTTGCAATTCACTCTCTTGCGCCTCATGGCTGGAGAAGACCCCGATATTTTCACGGTAGGTGACCCGAACCAGTCCATCTACGGCTTCAATGGCGCCAGCCCCCAGCTGCTGCAGGAGCTCCTCGCTACGTGGCCGGACACGGTTGTTCTCGACCTCACGCGTAACCATCGCTCGACGGCGCACATTGTGGCTGTGGCTGACACGCTGCTTGAAGATGGCGCGGCGGGAATCACGCCGGCAAAGTCCGATGGCGAGATTCCCTTGGTTCGGTTCTACGACACGGAAGAACTTGAGGCACGAGCCGTGGCGACGTGGCTCAACTCGCGCCACCAGCCCGGGTCGCCATGGCGCTCCATGGTAGTACTGGCTCGGACTAACAACCAACTGAACATCATCGGCGAGATGCTCACCACCATGCACATCCCCTTCGAGCGGCGAGGAGCCGAAAACTCACCGGGATCCGACGTCATCGTTGGCGACACTGGTCCGGCTCGGTGGTTTGACCAAGAACACAAAGATGCCGTCGCACTTTCGACGATTCACCGCTCCAAGGGTTTGGAGTGGCAGCACGTGGCCGTCATTGGCCTTGCCGAAGGCGTCTTGCCCAATTTCAATGCCACGACTGCTGATGACGTCGCCGAAGAGCAGCGCCTCGCCTACGTCGCACTCACCCGCGCCGAAGAAACCCTCTTGCTGACGTGGAATCGAGGGCGCCACGACCCCCGTACGCCCGACCGGCAGCCGTCGAGGTTTCTCGCCGCCATTGAACAGAAGATTTCGGAGCTGGCGGCCGTGGAGGCTCCACTACTAGGCGATGAACGGCGCCAGCGCCTCGCCGCCATCCGCGAGCAGCTCGCCGCAAGTCGTCCTCAACTATCGTCAGACGGTAGTGAGTACTCACCTTCTTAACGAACTCGTCAGCATCCTCGGAGAACGGCACGTCTCGAGCGCTGCGAGCATAAATCCCGACGACCTGCACGACGAATCACTACACCCCGAACCGCGCGAACCACTCGCAGTGGTGCGACCTCAAAGTCGCGCAGACGTCGTGGCCCTGGCCAAATTTGCTTCAACTCACAACGTCCCCATCACGGCCCGAGGGTCGGGCACTGGTCTTTCCGGTGGCGCCAAACCGGTAGAGGGTGGCCTCGTTCTTTCCTTCGCCGACATGAATCAAGTCATCTCGATCAATACCAGTGATCACGTGGCGGTCGTCCAACCGGGCATTACGCTTCGCGAACTTGACGCGGCCCTCATTTCCACGGGACTGCACTACCCCGTCTACCCCGGAGAGCTCTCCGGCTCACTCGGTGGCAACATCAACACCAACGCCGGCGGCATGCGGGCCGTTCGCCATGGCGTTACTCGCCAACACGTCCTCGGCCTGGAAGTCGTCCTCGCGAACGGTGATGTGCTTCGTACCGGTGGTCCCGTGGTGAAGTCCTCTTCGGGGTACGACCTGACGCAACTACTCGTTGGCAGCGAAGGCACGTTGGCTCTGGTTACCGAAATCACCCTCAAGCTCTCCCCTCGCTTCGCGTACAGCGCGACGGTCCTCGTGCCTTACTCTTCACTCGAAGAAGTAGCTACGACGGTGCCTACGATTATCTCCGCTGGGCTCCAGCCTTCGATTCTCGAATACCTCGACATTTTGACGATGTCTTCGGTGACCACAAGGGCCAATTTGGAACTGGGAGTACCGCAGGATGTGAGCGAGAAAGCATTGGCCTATCTGGTCATCGTTCTCGAAACTCGAACGCGGGAACAACTCGATCGAGACATTGAAGATCTCGGAACGCTGGTGCTTGCCAGCGGCGCACTGGACGTCTTCGTACTTCCCGATGGATCGGGACAACGTCTCATCGAAGCCCGAGAGCAGGCATTCTGGGTGGCCAAGGAAGCCGGCGCTCACGAAGTCATCGACGTCGTCGTTCCGCGCTCGAGCGTGCCAACATATCTCGCCAACATTGCCACCCTAGCCACCACGTACGAATCTTTTATTGCCGGATGTGGACACGTGGGCGACGGCAACGTCCACATGAGCGTCTTTCAGCCCGACCTGGAAAAGCGTGAGGCATTTCTCCTCGCACTCTTCACGCTGGGCGTGGAGATGGGTGGTGCCATCTCCGGCGAACACGGCATTGGTCGTGACAAGCAAAAACCTTTCCTCGTGCTGACCGACGAAGTTAATTTGGCCGTCCAGCGCCGCATCAAATCGATTTTCGACCCCCAGAACATCCTCAATCCCTACCGACTTACCGACGAAAGGCCCCTCCCATGAACGGAGCACAATCACTTCTAGCCACGCTCTACGCCAATGGCGTCGAAGTCTGTTTTGGTAACCCCGGTACCAGCGAGATGCACTTCGTTGCCGCACTCGACTCGCAGCCCGGCATGCGTGGCGTGTTGGGACTCTTCGAAGGTGTGGTCACCGGTGCCGCCGACGGCTACGCCCGCGTCACCGGCAAGCCGGCCGTCACCCTGCTTCACCTTGGGCCCGGCCTCGGTAATGGCCTCGCCAATTTGCACAACGCGCGACGCGCGCATGTTCCCCTCATCAACGTGGTCGGTGATCACGCGACGTACCACTCGCGCTATGACGCGCCACTCGAGAGCGACATCGCGTCAATCTCGCGAGCCGTTTCGGGCTGGCACCGTCGAACGGCTCGTCCCGATGATGTGGCCGGTGACGCCCTCGATGCGCTCCGTGCTGCCTACGGCCCTCCCGGGCAGGTTGCCACGCTCGTTCTTCCCGCCGACGCCTCATGGGGCACAGTGACGCCACCGGCCGCCCAACTCCCTACCGCCACCATCCCGATGCCTGCCGCTCCAACAGCCGATCGGATTCAGGCCGCCACTCGCGTGTTGCGGACCAAGAAGACGGCTCTGTTCTTGGGATTTGATGCGCTGCGCGTTCACCCCCTCGGTCTCGCCCACCGTGTCGGAACGGCCACCGGAGCTCGCGTTATGAGCGAGACCTTCCCCACTATCCAAGATCGTGGCGCCGGCGTTTTCACACCCGACCGACAGATTTATCTATCCGAATTTGCTATCTCTCAACTCAGTCAACTCGAAGCCATCGTTTTGGTTGGCGCGAAGACCCCCATTGGCTTCTTCGGCTATCCCGACATCCCCAGCGAGTTGTTGCCTCCAGGTTGCGAAGTCGTGATTCTCACTGAACCCGGCATGGACTCCACCGCTGCCCTCGAAGCACTCGTCGAAGAGTTTGCGGCCCCCGCTGTGGCCGTTACCTCACCGGAGCGCCCCGTCGCTCCCACTGGGGATCTAACTCCCCTCGCCATGGCGCAAGCCGTTGCGGCTCTCCTGCCCGAAGACGCCATCGTGGTCGACGAGGGCAACACCAGTGGACTGCACCTCTACGGACAGCTGTCGGGTGCCGCGCCCCACCAACTTCTCACGCTCACCGGTGGTGCGATCGGGTACGGACTGCCCGCAGCCCTCGGTGCAGCTCTAGGCGGCGGAGGCCGTCGTGTCGTGGCCATCGAGAGTGACGGCTCGATGATGTACACCCCACAGGCCCTGTGGTCCATGGCCAGAGAAAATCTCGACGTCACGATTCTCGCGCTCTCTAATCGGAGCTACGCCATTTTGAACCTTGAACTGTCCAGAGTCGGCGCCACATCTGAAGGCGACGCCTCGCGCCAGATGCTGGACCTTGACAATCCGACATTGGATCTTTGCTCTATTGCCCGCGGCATGGGCGTCCCCGCCGTCAAGGTGACGACCGCTGATGAACTCGTGGCCGAGTTGGCGAAGAGTTTCGCCACTTCGGGACCGACGTTCATCGAAGCGATGCTGCCGAAGGGTCTGGGTTAGAAGTCCACCAAGACTGGGGCGTGATCCGAGGGCTTTTCTCCCTTACGGGCTTCCCGATCAATCCAGGACGCACTCGCCGTAGCCACAACGGGTGCCGAGCAGTACAGCAGGTCAATCCGCAGGCCCCAGCCTCGACGGAAACAGCCATTGCGATAGTCCCACCACGAGTAGCACGGCTCATCGGGATTGAGCTGACGCGTGATGTCAACGAGACCCAAGGACTCGATCCGACGCAACGCTTCTCGTTCGGGCTCGCTGACGTGGGTTGCCCCGACAAACGCTGATACGTCGTAGCAGTCAAAATCAGTGGGGGTGACGTTGAAGTCGCCGCCAACCACGAGAGGCATCGCGGGGTCATAGGTGGCCAGACGACCGTGCAGTGACTCCAGCCAACGCAACTTGTATTCGTAGTGCGGGTTGTCCAGCGCACGGCCATTGGGGATGTAGCAGGAGTAGACCCGCACGCCGCCACACGTGGCTGCAATCACCCGAGCCTCTTCTTCGGGTTCACCAAAGCCTTGCACTACGTCCTCGAGACCAACTCTCGAAAGAATGGCGACGCCGTTCCATTGGCTCAGCCCAAAGTGGGCCGATTCGTAGCCCATTTCTCGCAGAGCATCGAAGGGGAACTTTTCATCACGCTGCTTGGTCTCTTGGAGCAAAACGACATCAACGTCACGAGTCTGGAGGAACTCCTCGACCCGAGGAAAGCGTGCGTTCATTGAATTCACATTCCACGTTGCAATCCTCATTCGGCGTCCACCACAACAAAGAGCAGGTCGGCCTCGGCAACCACCTGGCCGTTCACTAGGGCCCGACCCGACCCCTTGCCGCCACGCGCCGAGAGTTGCGTCATTTCGCACTCCAGCGTGATTTCATCATTCGGGAGGACTTGACGGCGAAAGCGGGCACGCTCAACGCCACCAAAGAGTGGCAGTTTGCCCGCGTACCGTTCGTCGGCCAAAACGGCGACGGCGCCACACTGGGCCATCGATTCAACGAGCAACACGCCAGGGACAACTGGGCGCCCCGGGAAATGACCGGCGAAGAATGGCTCATCTGCTCCGGGCGTCCACGTCGCACGAGCCGAAACTCCGGGCTGCACTTCCGTGACAACGTCAAGTAATAAGAATGGCTTTCGGTGAGGCAACCACGTAGTGGGATCAAAAACCATATTCCTATGGTGCCACGAGTGAGAGCTCAGCAATGCGACGATCCTTGTCGACGGCCGAGAACCGGAACTTGTGAGACGAACCACGCTTGAGGACATCTCGAGCTCGAGCCGGGGCCGGGTCACCGAGCGATGTCGTCGGGGCGTAACACTGCACTGGCTGGCCGTCCATAGAAACTTCGATGATCGCGCCGTGCGAGGTAAATCCGACCACGGTGCCTTCGAGGTGCGAGCGAAGCTTGAACTTCGTGAGAAACGTCGAGAACAGGGCTTCAGAGTTAACTGGAGCTCGATCGCGCTTGGCCGCGGGAGAAGTAGATGCCGCCTTCTTGGCAACTGCCTTAGCGGGAGACTTCTTAGCGGGCGCCTTAGCGGCAGGCTCGGGGGCCTCAACCTTCTTAACGCTCTTAGGCGCAGCAGTCTTTGGGGCCTTAGGGGCGGCCTTGGCGGCCTTAGGCGTCAAAGTAGTACCAATGGTCGGCTTCTTGCCGTCGGGCAACACGATGGCCAGTTTCTTTGCGGGCGCCGTGCGCGCCGAACCCTTGACGGGGACGCGGGCAGTAAAGATCCAGCCCACGCGTGGCACGGGCTTTCCGCCGATAAGGCGATCTTCTTCAAAGAGCCACGGGTGATCGCTCTGAAACTCCTGGAAGGAGTCATTACTTAGAACGACACCACCAATGCGTTCGGCAATTTTGAGAATGAATGCATCGCCACGGCCCACTGAGCCTGCTGGCGGGGAAACCATGTCGCCGGCCGCCTCGAGCTCCTTGAACGCGACCTGCTCAGAAGCAGCAATCCGGTGCCCGAAGGTTGCATCGACCACCACCAGCATTTCGGCGCCGGGATACTCAACTAGAAACGAGGAGACGGCATCGCGAAGCTGCGGCAAGCTGGGCGTACTGCGACCTTCGGTGGCGAGGTTGGAGCCGTCTACGACGACTCGCATCTTTCCTTTACTTTTAACGGCACTCACCCGATGGCCCGACTCAGCAGGTCGGCCTGCTCAGCTGCGTGGACCAGTGAGGAGCCCGTCGCCGGCGATGCAGATTCGGCTCGAGTGACGTGGCGGAGCTTGGCGTTGCCACTAAGCGTCCGGTGCATTTGCTGGTGCACAAACGGCCAGGCACCCATGTTCTCCGGCTCCTCTTGGAGCCAGACAACCTCAGCCACGTTGGTAAAGCGCTCAAGGAGTCCGGCGATGGCATCTGCGGGCCAAGGGTAGATCTGCTCAACCCGAGCAATCGCCACGTGACCGGCAGTAGAAATCGACGCACGATGCGCTTCGACCTCATGCCCCACCTTGCCCGTCGCGAGAACTAGTCGTGTGACGGCAGCATCATCGTCAGCAACGTTGCAGACCACCGTCTGGAATGACCCCTCGACGAGTTCATCGAGCGGAGAGCGAGTCGCCGTGGCCCGGAGCATTGACTTGGGAGTGAAAATAACAAGTGGCGTCGAGTTCTCACGTCGTACCTGGCTACGCAGCAGGTGAAAGTATTGCGCTGCAGTCGTGGGTTGCGTTACGCGCATGTTGTTGCGGGCGCAGAGCGTCAAGAAGCGCTCGATTCGACCGCTCGAGTGTTCGGGCCCCTGACCTTCGTAGCCGTGTGGCAGCAGCATGACCAAGTTGGCACTCTGACCCCACTTGTCATCCGCGGCAACAATGAAGTTGTCAATGATGATCTGCGCGCCATTAACAAAGTCACCAAACTGGGCTTCCCAGGCCACGAGGGCTCGCTTCGCTTCAACGGAGTAGCCATATTCGTATCCGAGGGCGGCGTACTCACTAAGGAACGAGTCACGAACAGTGAAGAATCCATCGGCGCCGTCTAGGTGGCTGAGGGGAATCCACTGATCGCCATTGAGATTGTCAATGAAGGCAGCGTGCCGCTGTGAGAACGTACCCCGACGGGAGTCTTGACCCATGAGGCGTACGTTCGTGCCCTCCACGAGCAGCGAACCGAAGGCCATGGCCTCACCGAGACTCCAGTCAACTTCGCCTTCGGCGACCATTTGAGCTCGCTGAGCGAACTGACGCTCCAACTTTGGATGCATCGTGAAGCCTTCAGGGACTCGGCCCGTGGCATTGGCAATGGCGAGCAGTACTTCCCGCGCGACACCAGTGGCCGGAGCTGGCAGATCGGGGTGCACTTCGAGTGGTGACACTGCGTCGAGGACGGGCTTAGGGATAGTTCGAACTTCGTCGAGAACTTCCTGGAGCTTTTGGTTGAATGCATTGAGAGATGCCTCGGCCGCCTCGAGGTCGAGGTCACCTCGGCGGATCAAGGTCTCGGTGTAAATCTTGCGGACTGAACGCGTCTGATCGATTACGCGATACATCAAGGGCTGGGTGTAACTCGGGTCATCACCTTCGTTGTGACCGTGGCGGCGATAGCAGACAATATCCAGGACGATGTCACGCTTAAAGGTTTCGCGGTAATCAATAGCCAACTTCGCGGCGCGAGCGCACGCTTCAGGGTCATCGCCGTTGACGTGAATAATCGGCGCCTGAATCATCTTCGCTACATCGGTTGGATAGAAGCTCGAACGAGACGACGATGGTGCAGTAGTGAAGCCCACCTGGTTGTTAATCACGATATGCACGGTGCCGCCAATGCGATAACCGGAGAGCTGAGACATATTCAGGGTCTCGGCGACCACGCCCTGGCCAGCGAAGGCAGCGTCACCGTGAATCAGAATGGCAAGTCCAGGGAACTTGTCGGGCATCGGCACGACCGACGAACCGTCACTCGGCCGGATAACAAGATCTTGTTTAGCTCGGACGATCCCTTCAACCACAGGGTTGACTGCTTCGAGATGGGACGGGTTGGACGCCATGGCGACCGAGACTCGGGCGCCAGCTGGCGAGGTGTAGTGACCGGTGGCTCCCTTGTGGTACTTCACGTCACCGGAACCCTGAACACTTTCGGGATCGAGATTGCCTTCGAACTCGCTGAAGATGTCGCTGTAGCTCTTTCCGACAACATTGGCGAGGATATTGAGTCGTCCCCGGTGGGCCATGCCGATGATCACGTCGCTGGCCCCGTTATCGGCGGCAGCACTGATGATGGCATCGAGAGCCACGATGGTGGATTCACCACCTTCGAGACCAAAACGCTTCTGCCCGACGTAGCGGGTATGGAGAAACTTCTCAAAGACTTCAGCGGCCGTGAGTTTCTCCATGATGCGCTGTTGTCCGGCGGGCGTCACGGCGGTGGCAACCCCTTCGAGTCGCTGCTGGAACCACTTCTTTTGATCGAGGTCCATGATGTGCATGAACTCCACGCCCATCGTGCGGCAGTAGGCATCGCGCAGAATACTGAGCGCTTGATCCAACGTGGCGTGCGTCTTGCCCGCCAGACCATCGACAACAAAGGTTCGAGAGAGGTCCCAAATCGTTAGTCCGTAGTGGGCTAATTCAAGTTCGGCGTGTTGCGCCGGTGGTTCGGCCCGTAGTGGATCTAGGTCCGCCTGCAGATGGCCGCGAACCCGATACATGTTGATGAGTTCCTGGACTCGAATCTGCTTAAGGATCTGCTCATCAGCATTGGTTGAATCGTTGGTGTCCTTGGCCCACTGCGCCGGCTCGTAGGGAACGCCCATAGCAGTGAAGGCCTCTTCGTAGAAGTCGTGACTTCCAGTGAGGCATTCGGCAACGTACTTCAAGAACAGGCCTGACTCGGCACCCTGAATGATCCGGTGGTCATAGGTCGACGTCAGCGTCATCACCTTGCCGACGCCCATCGCCGCGAGTGCGCGTGGATCGGCCGATTCAAAGCCCGCGGGCCAGCCCAGTGCGCCAACGCCGAAGATGGCACCCTGTCCTGGCATGAGTCGAGGCACCGACTGCACCGTTCCGATAGTTCCGGGGTTAGTTAACGAGACCGTTGCTCCGGCGAGATCATCGGCGCCAGCCTTGCCACCATGAATCTTGCGAACGAGTTCTTCGTACGCGAAGACAAACCCTCGGAAGTCGTACGTGTCGGCATCTTTAATAACGGGGACCATCAAATTGCGAGTCCCGTCGCTCTTTTCCACGTCAACCGCCAAACCAAATCCCACGTGCTCGTGGCGAAGCACACCTGGTGTGCCCTTTTCGTCTACGGCGTCAACAAAGGTCGCGTTCATCGTTGGAACGACTTGGAGCCCACGAATCATCGCGTACGCGATGAAGTGGGTGAATGAAACCTTGGTGCCAGTCGTTCGACTAAGCGCCTCGTTCATCGCCACGCGGTTTACTTCAAGGAGACGCGCCGAAACTGACCGCACACTGGTCGCGGTGGGAACGGAAAGGCTGGCGTTCATATTGGCCGCAATACGCGCGGCCGCACCACGTAGCGGTGTGGCGTCTTTATTTACGATGGCCTCAACGGGAGGCTTTGCTGGAGCTCCGTCGAGTGGTCCGGCCACAGTGGGGACTGTAGGCATAGGGGCGCGTTGATAGTCGGCGAAGAACTCCTGCCAGGTCGGTGAGACCGAGGAAGGGTCGCTCAGAAATTGCTCGTAGAGGTCGTCAATGAGCCAGGCATTCGGACCGAACGACCCCGACTTGGCAATGTTGGAAACCGAATCAGATGAGGTTGGCACGCCTTTTAGGTTAGAGGCACTGCGGACCGTTATTACAAGGCATTAATTTTTCTTTCTACCGGTAGGTTTCTACCCATACGACCCGCTGATTCCGACCCCCTAGGCCTCACCGCCCTTCCACTGCCCGAGATTCCCCATCTTGCCGTCTGGGAGCGGACTACTGACACCCCGCTGGCAACCGTTATCTGTGTTCACGGGGGCCTCGACCGGGGAGGCTCCTTTGCCCGAATGGCCCGGCGAATGGACCACTACCGGGTCATCGCCTACGACCGTCGGGGATACCAGCAGTCTCGAAACCGTCAGCCCCTCAGTCTCGACGGCCACGCCGAGGACTTACGGGCCTTAGTGGATGCCGTCAGAAACGATCGACCGACGGTGGTTTTTGGTCACTCCTACGGTGGCGTCGTGGCGTTACGCAGCACTGAAGTCGGTGCGACCTTTGACGCCATGGTGACCTACGAACCTCCGCTCCCCTGGCTCGTTCCCCGCACAGGGTCCTTCGGCGACCTGAACCCCGATCCGGCGGCCGAAGCGGAGTCATTCTTTCGGCGCATGGTCTCGAATTCGGCCTGGGAACGCATGAGTGATGCCGAGCAGCAGTCTCGTCGAAGTGACGGCCCTGCCCTCCACGACGACCTTTCGACGATTCGCAACACCACCGCGGCAGTGAACTGGTCCGGCGTGGCCACTCCGTGGACGTACGGGCACGGCGATACCGCAGACCGCCTCGAGTACTACGAATCAATCGCCGCAGGCCTCCGCCGAGATCTGCCCACAATCACGACAACCAAAGTGACTCACGCCGGCCACGGAGCTCACCTCAGCAATCCCGAGGCCATGGTCCGCCTCATCGACTACCGACTGGAACAACTATGAAAATTGCGATCACTGGTGCCACTGGTTTTCTTGGACGCGCTTTAGTCGCTTCATTGATTGAGCGTGGCGACACGCCCATCCTCTTCTCCCGGGCTCAAACGGCTGAACGAAACGTTGTACGTTGGCAACCTTCGGCTGGAGAAGTCAATCGAGACGATCTCGCCCGCGTCGGGAGTATCGACGTATTCGTTCACCTCGCCGGGGCTGGTATTGCCGACAAGCGATGGACGGCAGGCCGTAAGAAGGAAATTCTTGAATCTCGAACAAACGGCACAGCCCTACTCGCCAAAACCATCGTTGGGCTCGAGACTCCACCCGCCGTCGTACTCAGCGGCTCGGCCATCGGCTACTACGGCTCCAAGGGCGATGAAGTTCTCACCGAAGCGAGTCCTCCTGGCGA
>CAFAAB010000013.1_pt1 | contig 13138 bp, 11 predicted proteins | sample 7267201 | NCBI WGS metagenome assembly CAFAAB01 (sample SAMEA6813975, study PRJEB35770) | uncultured Acidimicrobiaceae bacterium | biome: Freshwater; feature: Freshwater reservoir; material: water | place: Czech Republic | collected 2016-08-15 | depth 30m m
CGACTCAGCTTGGACTTCTTCACGGAAGAAAAAGCCGGCGTCTTGATGAGTCGCATGACGAGCGATATCGAGAACCTCCAGCAGCTCCTTCAAGACGGCCTGGCCCAGTTCGCCATGCAGGGTCTGACCATGATCATCATCACCATCGCCCTCTTCTCGACCAACGTCGTCTTGGCCACCTGGACCGTTCTGCTGGTGATCCCAGCCCTCGTGATACTCACTATCTGGTTTCACACCAGTAGCGAGAAGGGGTACCTGCGCGCCCGCGACGCTATCGCCAACGTGCTAGCGGATCTCTCCGAATCGCTCTACGGCATTCGCGTCGTCACGGCCAACAACCGCCAGCGGCACAACATCATTCATCACCGCAATGTTGTTGGTGAATACCGCAATGCCAACATGTTCACCGGACAGATCATGAGTGTCTATGGACCAGTGACAATTATGGTGGGCATCTTGAGCCAAGCGTTGCTTCTGGGCATCGGTGGTCAGATGGTGCTTCGAGGCGAACTCTCGCTCGGTGGTCTCACCTTGTTCATCTTGTACTTGAACCGTTTCTTTCAGCCCATCCAGCTTCTCGTCCAGCAGTACAACCTCTTACAGCAGGGACGCTCTTCAATCATTCGTTTGCGCGAACTACTCGAGACCTCACCTTCGGTTAATGAAGTACCGAACGCCGTAACGTTGCCACCCATCACGGGCCGGCTCACTTTTGAAGACGTCTCCTTTGGCTACCTTCCCGGGCGTCCAGTGTTGGAGCACGTCAACCTCGAAATTGCCCCCGGCGAGAGCGTCGCATTCGTAGGACCAACCGGCGCGGGCAAGTCGACTTTGGCCAAACTCGCGACCCGCTTTTACGATCCGACCGGTGGTCGGGTTCTCGTTGACGGTGTTGACCTCACGACGGTCACCATGCACTCTCTGCGCAGCCAACTGGGCGTCGTTCCCCAGGAACCATTCCTGTTCTCCGGCACCATGCGCGTCAACCTCCGTTTCGGCCGGCCCGAAGCCACCGACGCAGACATCGACGAAGCCGTCGATGTCGTGGGTTTGCGCGAATTGATTGATCGCCTCCCCAATGGTCTCGACACCGTGGTCCACGAACGGGGCCAGACCCTGTCGGCCGGTGAGCGGCAACTTCTCGCCCTCGCTCGGGCCTTTCTCGCCCGCCCCCGAGTACTCGTGCTCGATGAAGCAACATCATCACTGGACCTACGGAGTGAAACGATTATTGAACGAGCGCTCGACCGAATGCTCGAAGGTCGTACGGCAATCTTGATTGCCCACCGCCTCACGACGGCCCAGCGGGCCGATCGCATCGTCGTCGTCGACCAGGGTGGCATCGTTGAAGTAGGCAGCCACGATGAGCTCGTTCGAGCTCGAGGGGCCTACGCGGGAATGTACGAAGCGTGGATTGCGTCCGGTGGACGCGATACTTCGCTCTAAGCCAAATCGGCGACGGCCACAATCTCGGCGGCCACAACATCCCACACTGGCTCCGGCAAGCTGTGACCCATTCCGGGATACACCACGTGTTTGGCATGCGCGATAGCCGCAGCGGTCGCCTCGCCACCCGATGGGGTCACCAAAGGGTCCTCGTCACCGTGCAGGACTAAGACCGGCACCGTGAGCGTGCTCAGGGCTGGTCGGCGATCCGGTGATCCGACGACGGCACAGAGGTGGCGGAGAACGCCAATGGGATTACGCCCGCGGTTCATCGCGGTGATGGCCTGCTCGCGCACCCACGCCTCGTCAAGGGGATGGGCCGAGCCGTTGGTCAGTTGCCAATTCTCAATCTCTTCGACCAGGAACGTTTCTAGATCTTCACTGCGGGGCCGGGTCAGCATGGCCAGGCATTCGGGAGTCGATGTGCCGACTTCGAGTGGTGCGGGCGTCGACATAATCGACGTGAGCGAGAGCGTCAGTTCCGGAAAGTTAATGGCGAACTGCTGGGCAATCATGCCGCCCATCGAGACGCCGACCACGTGTTGGGCGCCGAGGCCCAGAGTTTTGACTAGTTCAGCTCCGTCAGCCGCCATGTCGGCAATCAGATAGGGCGCTTCGGCCTGACCAAACAAGATGGCGGCCGAGTCTGGCTCGCCGAAGTGGTCCATGTGTGTAGAGAGACCCACGTCGCGATTGTCGTAGGTGGTCACGAAGAAGCCCGCTGCGACCAAGGAGTCGAGGAAGCCTTGGGGCCAGCTCGTCATGTGGGCCCCGAGGCCACAGATCAAGAGCAGTGGCCGACCCGAGGGTTCACCAAACTGCTCGTAGTAGATCTCAATTCCGTTCGCGGCAACCTTTGGCATGACGACTCCCCTCGTGCGCCTCAACTCTAGAAGGTCGAAACGCAAACAGCGGCGCCGGTTGCCCGACGCCGCTGTTCGAATTGCGTTCGTTACATCATTTCCTTAACCATGCCGATGAGATCGGCGTTGGTTTGGTCGCCCTGAGGCATGGGGTAGATGTCGAGGTGCGTGACGCCCGCTTCCTTGAAGGCGGCCACGCGCTCGGCAACGTAACTCTTGGGGCCACAGAGTGTGGTGAGCTCACAGAACTCAGCAGGAACGGCCGCTTCGGCCTCCTTCTTCTTGCCTGAGAGGTAGAGGTCTTGGATGATGGCCGCTTCCTTCTCGTAGCCGTACCGCACAGCCAGGTCGTTGTAGAAGTTGCGACCCTTGGCACCCATGCCACCCACGTAGAGGGCAACCTGCGAACGCTGAAGTTCACGGAGCTTGACAATATCTTCGCCTTCACCAATGGCCAAGATGCCACCGGCCTTGGTCATGAGCGAACCCAACTTGGGGTCACGCTTGGCTTCACCGGCGGCGAGCGCATCGCCCCAAACATCCTTAGCCCGCTCGGGAATGTACAGGATGGGAATCCAACCGTTGGCCAGCTCGGCCGTCATTTCGACATTCTTGTCACCAAGCGAGGCAACCCAGATTGGGATTTCACTCCGGACGGGGTGGGCAATAATTTTGAGCGCCTTACCGAGACCCGAGCCGCCATTCTCCTTCGAGAGGGGCATGTCGTAGAACTTGCCGTGGTACTCGAGGGGCTTTTCGCGCTTCCACACTTCGCGGCAGATTTCGATGGTCTCCCGCGTCTTGCCGAGGGGGTAGGTGAACGGAACACCGTGGAAACCCTCGATCACCTGCGGGTTGGAGGCACCAATACCGAGACTGAAACGTCCATCGGACAACGCGTCGAGACCAGCGGCAGTCATCGCCATCAACGTGGGGGTCCGAGAACCAATCTGCAAGATCGCCGATCCGATTTCGACCTTCTCGGTAAGAGCGGCGAGGTAACCCATGAGCGATGGACCGTCGAAGCCGTACGCTTCAGCGACCCAGACGATATCGAGACCGGCCTTTTCCATTTCGATAACGTTGCGCGCTGCTTCTTTGAAGCCGCCGCTGTATGCCAGTTGAGTTGAGAGTTTCATGATTCCTCCTTGGGACTTCAGGAAACTCTAGTGTCCGTCAACAACCATTCGGTACCTACTTTTCTAGGCACTACGACCATCTTTATTGGGCAATGGCGCAGCGATTAGGGCCGAGTTCCATTTCGCCGATTTCTTCAGGACTCAAGGTGGAATCCCCAATGTTGAACTTGACGATTTCTACATAATTCGGGGGGCGATCCTTGACGTGCGTCATGGCCCAGTTGACGAAATCTTCTTCGGAGTAGGCCAGGGCCGGCAACACGGGGCGGAGATCACCTAAACGTGCGGTAACGAGCTCGCCGAAGTGCACCGGCACCGCATCACCCCAGTGGGCCGGCAAAATCAAGATGTCGTCGGGCAGCGGCAGCACTCGTTGGTGGAGCGTGTGGTACAGCGCGTGAGCGAACTCTTCGGCCTGATCGGCCAGATCGGGTCGGCCCACGCTTTCGAGGAACAGTGTGTCCCCCGTAAAGAGGGCTGCGTCACCGAGGCGATAGACCGTGGAGCCTTGAGTGTGGCCCGGCGCGCTCACCGCTTCAACGGTCAAGTGCACGTTATGTTCGAGTTCGACTGAGAGGCCGTCGGTGAGTGGGGTGTAGCTGTAGTGAAACGTGTCGGCGGGATTGAGAATCAACGCGGCACCAGTAGCGGCTGCCAGGGCGCGACCACCGCTGACGTGGTCCGCGTGCAGGTGAGTATCAAAGACATGGGTGATACGAAAACCGAGTTTCGCCGCGAGGTTGATGTACCGATCGATATCCATCGATGGATCAATGACGGCCGCTTCGCTGCCGGCGCCGACGAGATAGCTCAAGCAGCCCTTGCCTCGACGACGCAACTGAACCACAGTGGCCCCGGCCAGTGCGACCTCTACCGAGTCGTAGGTCGTCGCCCACGCCGCCATGCCACCGTCCATTACTGCAGCGTCAATACCGTGGGTCGCGAGTAGTTCAGCACCGGCCTGGGCCCGCGCACCTTTGGCACAGATGACGAGGATTGCTTGGTCGCTGGGCATCTCGCTGACGCGGGATCCGAGGGTCCCCAGAGGAATATTCACCGCATTGGGAATCGCCCATTCGGCGAATTCGTCGGGCTCGCGAACGTCGAGGAGAAATGGCGCCTCGGCGGTACCAAAGAGTGAAAGAAGTGATTCGGCGGTTTTTACTTCAGGCATGCTCACAGGCTCACCCTAGGACGAAACCCAAGAACAACTAATCCTCAATCACTAGCCACGAGGTGGGATTTATGCGCCGAGTATGCGTTCCGTCATTTCCCAAACATCGCCAGCATGCACCGAATCGAGGGCGTACGGCATAACGCCGATGAAGGGCACGGCGGGATCCATTGGGCCGGCTTCTTGACAATTCTCAAGATAGAGGCCCCCGATGTTCTCCAGTTCAATTCCCGTGGCCGCCCACGTCGAAGTTGATGCACCTTGTGCGACATTCTTAAAAATGGGATTGGGGTTGCCATCATCATCAATGAATCCTGCGGCCCGCTGCTCTTCGAGAGGCATGTGTTTCTGTAGACCGGTCATGATGCCACCGGGCATCACGGCGTTGGCATAAATACCATCTTCGGCGTAACGCTTTGTGAGTTCAACGGTAAACAGTGCATTGGCCGTCTTGGACTGCCCGTAGGAGGCCCACTTGTCGTAGGGGCGGTGCAAGAAATTCGGGTCGACTAGATCAACGTCACTTCGGCGGTGAGCACTTGAGGAGAGTGCTACAACTCGCGCGCCGCCACTAGCTCGTAGTGCCGGCAGTAGGCCCTGGGTCAAGAGAAAGTGCCCAAGATGATTCGTCCCGAATTGCAGCTCAAAGCCCTGCTTGGTCACCCCTTGAGGCGTGGCCATGACACCGGCGTTGTTCACAAGAATGTGGAGAGGCTGGCCGGTTTCGATGTACGTGGCGCTCGCCGCACGAACAGATTCGAGGTCCGCGAGGTCCAATGGGATGAGCGTCACCTTCGACGCCAGAGCCGCTCCCAATGTGGCCAGCAGGTTCTCACCTTGGCTGGGAGTACGCAGCGTTACGCACACCTGGGCGCCAGCGGTAGCGAGTGCTCGAACAGTTTCGACGCCAATGCCCGATCCGCCACCAGTGACAAAAGCATTACGGCCAGTGAGGTCAACACCAGCAACCACTTCGAGGGCCGTTGAGTGGTAACCGAATTGAGAGGTAATAGGCACGGGACTCCTGTCGCGATTGAACACGATGACTTTACCCACCACGCTTTGACCCAGGAGCCTCGAAGTGGAAGTTGCGCGGGCTTTAGTGAGGGCCTCGAGCTTTCTCGCTCTGCGGGAATGTACGTAGCATTGAGCTGTGGAGCCTTACAAAATTCTTCTGTACTACCGCTTCACGCCACTGACTGACCCTGAGGCCATTCGCCTGTGGCAGTGGACCCTCTGCGACAGCCTTGGCCTCAAGGGGCGGATCATTATCTCCAAGGACGGAATCAACGGAACCGTTGGCGGACCACTCAGCGCCGTGAAGAAGTACATCCGCGCCACTAAAGAGTGGCCGGGCTTTAAGGACACCGACTTCAAATGGTCCGAAGGTACCGGGGATGATTTTCCTCGTCTCGCGGTTCGCGTGCGAGACGAGCTGGTTTCCTTCGGTGCGCCACACGATCTCCACGTTGATGAGTCGGGTGTAGTCAATGGAGGCCCACACCTCTCCCCCGCTCAAGTCAACGAGCTCGTAGAGGCTCGAGGTGACGATGTGGTCTTTTTCGACGGTCGTAATGCCTTCGAGGCCGAGATTGGTCGGTTCCGGAACGCCATTGTGCCCGATGTCGAAACGACCCATGACTTCGTCAAAGTTTTAGAGAGCGGCGCCTACGACCATCTCAAGGACAAACCAATCGTGACCTACTGCACCGGTGGCGTTCGCTGTGAGGTTCTGAGTTCCCTGATGCTGCAGCGAGGCTTCCAAGAGGTCTACCAAGTGGAGGGCGGCATCGTGCGCTACGGCGAGGCTTTCGGAAACGAGGGACTCTGGGAGGGCTCCCTCTTTATCTTCGACGGACGGATGAACCAGGAGTTCGGTCCGAACACCAAAATTATTAGTACGTGCGAGCGTTGCGAGACCCCGACAACCCAGTATTACAACTGCGCCAACTTGGCCTGTCGACAACTCATATTGCTTTGCGACACCTGCAGCACGTTGAATGGATCAACCAACTGCCAAGAACAGCACCACGGTGCGCGGTACCGATCCAAGCTTTAGCTACCGGCTCCCGACGAAACAATCAAAGTACCGAGACACATTTCGTCGCTCGACCCGTCACCCCACGTGATGTAGCGCGGAGGCAACTTCTTAGTCTGCGGATTCAACTTGCGCAGAGCAGGTGAGTACGTGCAGGTCACCTTGACGTAGTCACCCTTGGTCATGGTGACCGGGTTCGCGAGCGTGTAGCCGAACTGATTGTCGAAGTTGTATGAGGGAACCACTAGCAACGTCTCAGCATTGGCAGTGGCGCACGTGGCGTCTTGATGACAGAGCACCACCGTAAAGGCCTTGCCGAGCATGTGCATGTGGGGCCAGATCTTGTGAACCGTCACGGGCGTGTTTTCGCCAAAGCTCCACGTACAAGTAGCGGAGGTGGCATTGGGAGACGAACTATTCAGTGGCAGATTGCCGTGATTACAAACTGCCTCAATCGTTTGCGCGAAGGATCGAGCTTCCGCGCCAAATCGCTTGGCCAAGTCCGCGAGTGATGCGGTGTGATTGCACAGAGGGTATTTCTTGACATCGTTGTACGGAGCGACGCACGGCAACGCTGGTGCCGCTACGTACTGCCGCATGGTAAGGGGAACGCGACTTGAGGTTGCCGTATTTTCGGACCAGACGTTGAGCTTGGACGTCACGGCCTTCTTACCAGCGAGTGAGTTGTAGTGAATCTGAAGCACAATCAACGATCCCGCTGGAACTGAAATTCCGTAACCGGCCTCCATGGTGTCAGCACCGTGACCGGGCGACCAACCGTAGAGCCACGGAAGCGCTGAGAGCCCACCCATGGACGTTGCGCCGAGGGGTGAAGAAAAGCACGACCAACCCTTTTTACCGGTGGGGTCCAAAGACTTGACCTGCGCCACCACTGACGGCGTGGCGATGTAGGCGATTGCGTGGTGGAGTTCCTTCTTATTCGCCTGCGACTTGGACGTATCGGCTATGAACTCTGTCTTTGTCGTCATTTGATTAGTTGCAAACTTGGGGTCTATCCACGTGCAGCGGTATTCGTCATTGGCATCTTTAGGGGGCGTCGGTGCGTGCGTTACCGAGGCCGCAACATTCGGCGTCGTGGTGACGTGCGGCACCATGGCTGATTGGGCGTTCGGAGTTCGTGCCAGGCCCATAACCATCAAGCTGGCCGTCAAGAGAATTGCAACAACAGAGTTCTTCTTCATGACGTAAAGATAACGGTCGAAGCCCAGATTCGGGTAGTCAACACCGATTCACTGTGGCCCCGCCCATTGCGGGGCCACAGTGATGCCGTTATTCGCCTTCGTTGAGGGCTTTGTGGACCAACGCGGCCAAAACCCCACCAACGAGTGGTGCAAGGATGAAGAGCCATACTTGGCTCAGTGCCGTGCCGCCAACAATCAGGGCTGGGCCGAATGATCGAGCTGGATTCACAGATGTTCCCGTTACCGAAATTCCAAAAAGGTGGACAACGGTCAAGGTGAGGCCGATAATCAGACCACCGACGGCCGTGGGTCCCTGCTTGCCAGTGACTACCAAAATGACGTACACGAAGAGCGCTGTCAAAAGTACTTCGGCGAGGAATGCACCCATGGCGGAGATCTGAATCATTGAGTGCGCCCCGAAACCGTCAGCTCCGAGCCCAATTGAATCACGGCGCCAAAGGGGTGACTGCTTGAACGTCAGCCAGAGGCCCCCAGCCCCGATAATGCCTCCCGCGAATTGCGCGATCCAGTAGCCCACGGCGTCGCGGAGACTCATCCGCTTGGCCACGAGAACTCCCATGGTCACCGCCGGGTTGACGTGAGCACCGGAAACTGGACCGATGGCATACGCCAAGCCGGTAAGTACCAGGCCGAAGGCCAGCGACGTGGCCACGATGCCGGCGCCAGTGCCAAACTCACTATGCCACGTCCCCAGGGTTAAAACAGCCACGCCGCAGGCCACGTAGACCAAAACAGCAGTACCGAATAATTCTGCTCCAAATTTGCGATTCATGTACTTCTCCTTACATGTGTGATCGGCGTCATTGCCTATCATCGCAATCGTAGAAAGTGCTTCGCTGGAAATTGAGGATTTCCAATTTCCCAGTATTCGTTGGCAGATCTATTGAAAGGCCGGGACGCCGAGTGCGACCATGAGGAATAATGCCGAATCAAGGGAAGTGCGTAGCGGGGGTTGGTTGCCGAAGTGCACTTCCAGCACCTTCCGCCACTGGAAGTGCACGTACGGAAACCAACCGGGGGAAATACGTGGGCCGCTGAGTACGAATGAGACTGCCAGCTTTGTACTTGCCCTATGTTTAGAGACAGTCATTAGGGGTCTGAGGGGACTATGGAACTCAAGTTAATTACTGCCATCATCAAGCCATTCAAAATTGATGACGTGAAGGCCGGGCTGAAAGCCGTTGGTGTTGACGGATTAACAGTGACCGAAGTTCACGGCTTTGGGCGCCAGCGCGGGCACACCGAGGTTTACCGCGGTGCCGAATACGAGATTGATTTTGTTCCCAAGTTGAAACTCGAGATCATCACGAACGCAAATCAAGTTGATGAAATCGTCAATGCCCTTGTCGCCAGCGCGGCCACCGGTTCAATTGGTGATGGAAAGATTTGGGTCTCACCGCTCGAAACGGTTGTCCGAGTTCGCACCGATGAGCGCGGCTCTGACGCGATTTAGGACTGATGGCTATGAATTCAACTGACACACTCTGGGTCATTCTCAGCGCCGCACTCGTCCTCTTTATGACCCCCGGACTCGCCCTGTTTTACGGAGGAATGGTCCGCAGCAAAAACGTTCTCGCAATAATGATGAACAGCCTCGCCGCCATGGCGGTCGTCACCGTCCTCTGGGTCGCTGTCGCCGGGTCGCTCGCCTTTGGAAATGACGTTGGCGGCGGGCTGCTTGGCGACTTCTCTCTGGCCGGACTGGCCCACATACCTTCGTCTCTTCCCGGTCTTTCCGGCGTTCACGCATCATCCCTTTCGGTGCTGACGTATCAGATGATGTTCGCCATCATCACGGCCGCGCTCATCAGCGGCGGAACGACTGATCGCATCAAGTTCTCTTCCTTTGTCGTACTGATTGCTATTTGGACTGTGGCCGTCTACGCCCCACTGGCCCACTGGGTCTTCAGCCCGACTGGTTGGTTGGCCCATCGTGGCGTCTTGGACTTTGCCGGTGGCACGGTCGTCGAGATCAACTCGGGTTTTTCCACGCTCGCCGTCGTCTTGGTCCTCGGCCCTCGCAAGGGATGGCCCCGCGACTCCATGACTCCCCACTCCGTGCCTCTAAGCCTTTTGGGTCTCGGCATTTTGTGGTTTGGCTGGCTCGGTTTCAACGGAGGATCCTCGTTGGCGATGAACGGGGTTGCCGTTTCGGCGGTTCTCAACACGCAGCTGGCCGCCGCCGCGGGACTCATCGGCTGGCTCATCTACGAACGAACGACCGAGCACTACGCCACGACCTTGGGTGCCGCATCGGGTGGCGTGGCCGGGATGGTCGCCATCACGCCGTGCGCCGGATTCGTCCACCCCTACGCCGCGTTGATTATCGGACTCATCGCTGGACTCGCTTGCGCGAAGGCCGTTCGGATGAAGTTCAAACTCGGCATTGACGACTCGCTTGATGTTCTCGGTGTTCACGGTGTCGGTGGAGTGATCGGCATGGTCCTCTTGGGACTCTTCGCCAGCAAGTCCATCAATCCGGCCGGAGCCGATGGCCTACTGCAGGGCGGAGGGTTCACGCTGCTCGGTAACGAGCTACTCGCCATTGTCGTAACGGCATCCTTTTCCTTTGGTGTCACGTGGCTCATTGCCCAGGCCATTTCTAAAACCATCGGACTGCGCGTCAGCGAAGAAGATGAGCTGAAGGGCCTCGACCTCACCCAACACGCCGAGAGTGCCTATTCGGGCGGTGGTTCGGGTCGTTTCAGTAGTTAAGCGATGCGCAGGGCTCGAGAGAGCGCTGCCGTATGTTCCATAAGAATGCGCTTCGAAACATCGGCCTTGGGCTCAAGGATGCTGCCGTGAAATGTTCCGGGGTACGCGTGCAGTTCAACGTGCACTCCTGAGCGCATCAGGGTCGTGGCGTACGCAATGCCCTCGTCACGCAGTGGATCAAACTCCATCACCGAGATGTAGGCCGCAGGGAGATTCTTCAGAGTCTCCGCACGAGCGGGCGCCGCGTAGATGGGTACATCGCCACCGAGACCATGCAGGTAGTACTGCCAGCTCAGTTCGGCGTTCGGACGATTCCACACCGGTGTGTCGACGTACGACAGCATGCTGGAAGTTTCGAGGCGATCATCGAGCTCAGGAATATCCAAGAGTTGGAAGGCAATCGGTAGTTGCGCGCCATCGCGATTGAATAACGCTAAGCCCGCCGCCAGACCCGCACCGGCGGAAGTACCGAAGAGAGCGACTCGATTCACATCAATACCGAGCGTGGTCGACTCGGCGTGAATCCACTGCAGCGCAGCGGCGCAGTCCATCAGGGCCGCCGGGTAGGGATGTTCGGGGGCCAGTCGGTACTCCACCGAGACAAAGACGGCCGGAAGAAATTGGGCAAAGCCGACCGTGATCGGCATATCGGTCATCACACTGCCCACCGCAAAACCCCCGCCATGAATTCGCAGGACACACGGGGCGTTAGGAGTCACGTTTGAGGATTGATAGACGTGCACCGTCACCGGTGGCTCGCCCGGCAGTCCGGGAATCTCGTGCGACGAAATAGTTAAACCAGTGGTGTTGAGGGTGGCCGCGACACGCTCGCCATTGGCCGCTTGAAATGAACGGGCGGCTTCGATATTGGTAAAGGTCGCCGTGGTGGGAAGAATCTGAAGGATGGCCTCGTACTCGCCGTCAAAGTCGTAGCTCATGCAGGAAGCCTACGAGTTAGTCGATGGCACCGGAGTCTTACGAAAGACGGACAGTACCTTGTCGTCATCGATAAAGAAGGCCGTCACGGCCCCGAGGAAGGCGAAGATGCAGGTCCACATAAACGGCACTTTGTACGCGTTGTAGGCGTACGCCAAATCGTGCACCTGTGCCGGAATCTTGTCGATCTGCGCCATCAGCACTGAGATCAAAACAGCAATGCCCAGTGAACTCGCCACCTGACGCTGCGTCGAGAACAGGGCACTAGCCCGGCCCGTATCGAGGGGTTGAATCTGCGAGAAGGCGGCGGCCTGGAGCGGGATGAACACGAAGGCCCAACAGAGGCCCCGTGCGAAGAGAATGGCGCGGTAGACCCAGAGATTCGTCTCCGGGGTTGTCCACATCAGCAACAACATGACGAAACCGGCGACAATCAGACCAATCGATATGAGTCGACGGGGACCCACTTTGGGGTAGAGCTTGCGAGCCACTTGGCTCATCAAAATCACGCCGATAGCCTGAGGGAATGTAGTGAGGCCAGACTCCGATGGCGAGAGTCCTCGCACTCCTTGGAGCATCAGCGGCATAATCAACACCAGTCCGAAGAAACTGGCGGTGGCGAATACTGACGTGATGTTCGTCATAGTAAAGACGCGATCGCGAAAGAGACGAAGGGCCAGAATCGGCTCAGCGATGCGTCGCTCAACCAAGACGAGCGCTGCGCCGAGCGAAATTCCCAGTGCTAGTGAGAGCAGCACTGGTGTCGAGCTCCACCCTTCCACCGCGACTTGATTCAGGCCGTAGAGAATCGCGCCCAATGACAATGCCGAGAGGAAGAAACCGGCGGGGTCGAATTTCCCAGCGGCTTCATGCTGATACTCCTTCAAGCGCAAGACGCCAATGACGAACGCCAGGATTCCAAAAGGCAGATTCACGAAAAATATCCAGCGCCAACCCAAGCCGTCGGTGATGAAGCCGCCGAGCACGGGACCGGTCGCGGGAGCCAAGAGCGTCGGAATAGATAGCAACGCTCCGACCTTGGCCCGTTCCATCGGTGGGTACTCCCGATAGAGCATGGCCGTACCGACCGGCGCCATCATGCCCCCACCGATCCCCTGCAGGAAACGAAATGCCGTCAGTTGGTCGATGGAGTTAGCGGCGCCACAGAGCATGGAGGCGACGGTGAACACAAACAGGGCGAAGAGAAATACCTTCTTGGTGCCAAACTTGTCGCCGAGCCAGCCGGAGGCGGGAATCCAAATGGCCAGCGACATGAGGTAGCCCAAGACGACCCACGCCAAGTCCGTTGGGGAGCCGTGATGAAAGTCGTTACCGATCGCGGGAAGCGCAGTGTTAACAATGGTGCCGTCCATGATGTCCATAAACATCGCGATGACGAACACGGTGGCGACGGCCGCACGATCGCTAATGGCGTAGATGCCACGCCGTTTCACAGTTTGCATTTCACCCTCTCGCAGCATTAGCAACCTAGTTGTTCCTCAAGGGCGAGAATTCACCAACGAGCTATCTGCGAGGCGCGCCCGCCAAACGAATTGCGGTGGCCCCCACTATCAAAACAAGTAGGGCTAATCTCGAAGAGAGCG
>CAFAAB010000014.1_pt1 | contig 12777 bp, 7 predicted proteins | sample 7267201 | NCBI WGS metagenome assembly CAFAAB01 (sample SAMEA6813975, study PRJEB35770) | uncultured Acidimicrobiaceae bacterium | biome: Freshwater; feature: Freshwater reservoir; material: water | place: Czech Republic | collected 2016-08-15 | depth 30m m
ACCTATTTGGCTACACCGAAGAGGAAATTCGTCTCATCTTGACGCCGATGGCTCGTAACGGTGAAGAACCGATTGGATCAATGGGATCTGACTCACCAATAGCCGTGCTTTCCACGAAATCAAAGCCAGTCTTTGATTTTTTTACTCAGCAATTCGCGCAAGTGACCAATCCTCCTCTCGATGCCATTCGAGAGGAGCTAGTGACGTCCCTGCGAGTGGGAATCGGTGGGCACAGCAACCTCTTGAGCGCAACTCCCGATCACGTGCGGCAGATCGTCCTGTCAGCACCCGTAATTGACCTAGAGGATCTCGCCAAGATTCGCTACATTGAGGATTCGGGTGTCGGGACCTTTAGATCAACCGCCGTGGATGGCCTGTTCGATGTTGCAAGCGCTATCGCAGATCCTCGTCAATCGCTCCTTGATGGTTTGAAGGAACTCGAAGATCACGTTGTAGAAAGCGTTCGTGCCGGGGTGAATCTCGTCATCCTATCGGACCGTAATTCGACAGAGACTTCCGCTCCAATTCCTAGTTTGCTCCAGGTGGCAGCTGTCCACAATCGTCTCGTTAGGGAACACTTACGCGCCAACACCGCTCTAATCGTCGAGGCCGGCGACGTTAAGGAAGTCCATCACGTTGCGCTGTTGCTCGGATTTGGTGCTTCAGCAGTATGCCCCTATCTCGCACTTGACACCATTGAAGAGCTAGCCAGGTACGGCCAGTTTCACGACGAAGCACCGGGACAAGCGCGCTATCGGTACAACAAAGCCCTGTCGAAGGGTGTGCTCAAAGTGATGTCCAAGATGGGCGTGTCTACCATTGCGAGCTACATCGGCTCACAGTTGTTTGAGGCAGTTGGCGTCGACCAAGAAGTCGTCGAACGCTGCTTCCCGGGAATCGCTTCGAAAATTGGCGGTCGTGGATTCGCGGGATTTGCCGTTGATGTGCTTCGTCGGCACGGTGTGGCTTACGGCCGTGAAGTTGACCCAGAGCTCGAGACCCGAGGCGAGTACCAGTGGCGCCGCGAAGGTGAGCCACACCTATTCAATCCCCAAACTGTGTACACCCTGCAGCACGCCACGCGTGAAGGGCGGATGGATGTGTTTCGCACCTACACCAGACTGGTTGACCAGCAGGAGCGTCAACGAGTCACACTCCGGAGCTTTTTCGAGATCCAGCCTCTTGGTCAACCGGTAGATCTGTCTGAGGTTGAATCCGTGGAGACGATTATCGCGCGTTTCTCAACGGGCGCCATGTCCTACGGTTCGATCTCTCCCGAAGCACATGAGAATCTCGCTATTGCGATGAACCGTTTGGGTGGGAAATCAAATACGGGTGAGGGTGGAGAAGACGAAGAGCGCGACACGTTCACGGACCCACTTTTCAACCGACGTTCAGCAATTAAGCAGGTGGCCTCAGGGCGATTTGGCGTTACCAGCCGCTACCTCGTGAATGCCGATGACCTTCAAATCAAGGTAAGCCAGGGCGCTAAGCCAGGTGAAGGTGGGCAGCTCCCGGGTAACAAGGTCTATCCGTGGATTGCGAAGACTCGACACTCAACCCCTGGCGTCGGCTTGATTTCCCCGCCACCCCACCACGACATTTATTCCATCGAAGACTTAGCGCAGCTGATTTTCGACTTGAAAAATGCGAACAACAAGGCTCGCGTACACGTCAAGCTGGTAAGCGAAGCAGGCGTCGGCACCGTTGCAGCTGGTGTTGCGAAGGCCAAGGCCGACGTGATCCTTATCTCTGGATTTGACGGTGGAACGGGAGCGGCACCACTCACATCTCTTAAGCATGCCGGTACTTCCTGGGAGATAGGTCTCTCCGAAACACAGCAGACTCTCGCCGCCAACGGTTTACGGGACCGCGTAACGGTGCAAGTTGATGGACAATTAAAGACGGGCCGTGACGTGCTGATCGCAGCACTTCTGGGAGCCGAGGAGTACGGCTTTGCCACGGCTCCGCTGATCGTTTCAGGGTGTGTCATGATGCGTGTCTGCCACTTGGATACCTGCCCTGTTGGAATTGCCACTCAGAACCCGATCCTCCGGGAACGATTTACCGGGAAGCCTGAATTCGTAGAGAACTTCTTCGAATTCATCGCAACGGAAATTCGCGAATACCTCGCCGCCATGGGTGCTCGAACTCTCGATGACATCATTGGACGCAGCGACCTGATTGCGGTGGAGGAGTCCACGGAGTTACGCGACGCTGGTGTTGATTTCACGTCCATCCTGCAAGCCCCAATCGAAGGACAGCGACTTCGACTGCGCGCTCAGGACGATCTGTTAGCAGACAGTCTCGACTGGCAGTTCCTTTCCGCTGCCGCGGACGCTGCCGTACGGGGTGTTCCTTACCGTTTCGATGGTTTCATCAACAACGTTCAACGAACCGTGGGGACTCTTACGGGTTCAGAGATCACCCGACGGGGTGTTCGCATGCAAGAAGACGATCAGATCGTGCTCAATTTTGAAGGTTCGGCGGGCCAGTCGCTCGGGTCCTTCATGCCCAAGGGTCTTACCATTCAGTTAACCGGCGATGCCAACGACTATGTGGGCAAGGGACTATCTGGAGGACGAATCGTCATTCAGCCCCACGTCGACTCACCATTCGCCAGTGAGCAAAATATCATCGCTGGCAACGTGATCGGTTACGGGGCGACGAGCGGGGAGATCTTTCTCCGCGGAATCGTTGGTGAGCGTCTAGCTGTACGGAACTCCGGTGCAACAATCGTGGTCGAGGGGACCGGCGACCACGTTGCCGAGTACATGACTGGGGGAGTGGTGGTTGTTCTTGGCCCCACTGGCCGAAATGTCGCTGCAGGTATGTCTGGTGGTAGTGCGTACTTCTACGATCCCAATCAGCAGATGACAACGAATCTGAGTGCTGGACTCTTTGATGTCGACCCCCTCGAATTCGAAGATGATCAGTTTTTGCAAACTCTTCTCGCGCGTTTTGCCACAGCTACCGGATCCGTGATCGCAAAAACAATGATCGCTAACTGGGCGAGCGAGCGAATGAACTTTGTGCGCGTACAGAGCGTCGAGTACCGCAAGGCATTGGAGGCACAGCATGGGCAAGGTTGATGGATTCCTCACCATTGGGCGTGAGAACCCCGTGCGAAGGGCCGTTCCAGTACGCCTACGTGACTGGAAAGAGGTCTACGAGCCGCAGACAGACGAGCAGTCCCAAAACCAGGCTGCTCGTTGCATGGACTGTGGGATTCCCTTCTGCCATCAAGGATGCCCTCTGGGAAACCTCATTCCGGAGTGGAATGATCTCTATTACAAGGGCAAGTTCTCGAGTGCCTTAGAGCGCCTGCATCAAACCAACAATTTTCCTGAATTTACCGGGCGGCTCTGTCCGGCGCCGTGTGAATCGGCATGCGTTGTTTCCATCTCCATGGACGCGGTCTCAATTGAGCGGACGGAGTTCGAAATCATCGAACACGGTTTCGCTGCAGGTGAGGTTTTGCCCAGCATCGCAGAGCACCGCTCCGGCAAATCAGTGGCAATCATTGGCTCCGGACCGAGCGGACTTGCTGCGGCTCAGCAACTGGCACGTCACGGACACGACGTAACCGTCTTTGAGCGCCAAGAATCTATCGGCGGCCTGCTCCGGTTTGGTATTCCTGAGTTCAAGATGGAGAAAACAATTCTCGATCGCCGACTCGAGCAACTAACTGCTGAAGGTATTCGTTTTGCAACCAATACGGTTGTCGGAGATGGCGGTGACGTGTCACTCCAGCAATTGCGTACCGATTTCGATGCGGTCATTTTCGCAATTGGTTCGACAATTCCACGGGAGATCCCTGTTCCAGGACGTCATCTAACCGGAATCTATGCCGCCATGCAGTATCTCAAGCCTGCAAACATTGAAGCTCTTGGTGGTTTGGAGTCGCCGATCCAAGCAACCGGCAAGCACGTCGTGATTCTTGGTGGTGGCGATACCGGAGCCGACTGCTTAGGTACGGCGCATCGTCAGGGTGCCTCCTCGGTGACCCAGGTAGAGCTGCTGCCACAGCCAACGCCAACGCGTCCACAGAATCAACCTTGGCCCACAATGCCGAATCTCTACAAGGTCACGAGTGCCCACGAAGAAGGCGGGGACCGAGAGTACGCCATGCGAACCAAGGAGTTCCGCAGTCAGGACGGACTGTCTCTTTCCAGCATCCTCGTAGAGCACCTCGAGTACTCCAACGATGGGGGCGTTACGGTGGTTCGCGAAGAGGAACTGCAAGCGGATCTCGTATTGATCGCTGCGGGCTTCATCGGTCCAGAACTGTCAGAGCTGACCGGTTTGGAGCGGGATGCCCGAGACCACATCAAGGTTGACGAAAAATGGCAATCAACAGCCGCAGACGGTGATTTGGCGCCCGTATTCGCGGCCGGAGATGCCGTACGTGGTCAAAGTTTGATTGTTTGGGCCATTGCCGAGGGTCGGTCGGTGGCTGCGGCCGTTCAGGCTGCAATCGAGCCAGAAGCCCCAGCTCTCCCGGCCCCTCTGAGGCCGTACGAGAAGACTTGGTCCGCTTAGGTCCTCGCCATTTTTTTGTAATATCTAGAAATCGTCCATAGGGGGAAATATGAAGAGCACGATGCAAGATGCGCCACTGTTAATCAGCAATATGGTGCGCCATGGTGAGTGGCTGTACGCCGACAAGAAGGTTTTTACTGTCCACGCAGACCGAGTCCAAGAGGCGACCTTCTACGAAATCTCCAAGCGGGCAGAACGCTTGGCGCGTGCCCTCACCAAATTGGGTGTGCAGGCTGGCGATCGCGTAGCCACGTTCCAATGGAATAACCAGAGTCACATGGAGTCTTACATCGCCGTACCGTCGATGGGTGCAGTTCTGCACACACTCAACATTCGTCTGTTTCCCGAGCAACTTTCTTACATCATTAATCACGCTGAAGACAAGGTCATCATTGTCGACGGTTCTCTGATTCCCTTGTTGGCCAAGGTCAAAGATGAAATCAAGGGCGTCAAGCACTTCATCGTCTCTGGTCCCGGGGATCGTTCACTCCTGGGTGAGACCCTCGACTACGAAGAGCTGGTCATGTCGGAGGAGCCAGGATTCGTTTGGCCCGAGTTTGACGAGCGCAATGCCGCCGCTATGTGCTACACGTCTGGCACTACCGGAAACCCCAAGGGTGTGGTGTACTCACACCGCTCAACGTGGTTGCACTCGCTGGCCTCAATGTCGTCGAACTCCATCGGACTCTCTGAGCGCGACCGTGTCTTGCTCATCGTGCCCATGTTCCACGTCAATGCGTGGGGCGTCGCCTACACCGCACTTTTCAGCGGCTGTGAAATCATCATGCCCCAGATGTTCTTGCAGGGTGAGCCAATCTTGAATATGACCAAGACGCTTCGACCAACTATTGCGCTGGGCGTGCCCACAATCTGGAATGACGTGTTGCGAGTAGCCGAGAACGATCCCACTGCAGATCTTTCAAGTCTTCGCGGCGTCCTCTGTGGAGGAGCTGCCGTACCTCGCTCCATGATTGAGGCTTTCCGCGATCGCCACAATATTGATGTGATTCAAGGCTGGGGCATGACTGAAACCAGCCCCCTGGCAGCCGTCTCAATTCCGCCGTTTGGCAGTAATCCAGAGCACGACGTTGACTACCGTGTGAAGGCTGGTCGGATTGTGGGCGGAGTCGAAGTTCGCACCGTAGGCGAAGACGGTTCAGTCCTAGCCCATGACGGTAAGAGCGTTGGGGAGTTTGAAATTCGTGGCCCGTGGATTACCGGCTCGTATTTTGGCGTCGATGACCACGAGAAGTTCCACGATGGTTGGCTGCGTACCGGTGATGTTGGCACCCTCGATGGCGAAGGTTTCATGGTGATCTCCGACCGCAGTAAGGACGTCATTAAGTCCGGCGGCGAATGGATCAGTTCAGTGGAGCTGGAGAATGAAGTGATCGCCCACCCAGAGGTCTTTGAGGCTGCCGTTGTTGCGGTGCCCGATGCTCGATGGGATGAACGGCCACTTTGCTGCGTTGTTCGCAATCCCGACTCCACGGTCACCCTTGAAGAAATTCGTGCATTCCTTGAGCCTCGGATCGCCAAATGGTGGATGCCAGAGCGCTGGTGCTTCATTGACTCAGTGCCCAAGACGAGTGTTGGGAAGTTCGACAAGAAGGTTCTGCGGGCGCAATATGCGGCGGATGAGCTAACTGTCACGACCTTTGAGTAGGGCATGAATCAAGACGAAATTGACGAGTTGGCTGGAAGAATCAGTGCTGTCGTTGACAGAGTTACCGACCTGACCTACGACGCCCTACGGGAACAGACTGAGGGTAATGACCAATTCAAAGATATTGAGAAGAAGCTAAGTTCCGTACGTCGTTCGCTCGTGAAAGCCGAATCCACGCTCCGGAGCTTGATTTAATCAGACCAAGTGTTGATCGTGGTTATCAAATCGCGGATATCTCCATAACTGCGACGGTCGAAATTGAATGCGATGCGAGCTAAATCGACCTCATCATTTGACGAACGCTCAGGTCCGGTGGCATCGATTTCCTCAATCGAACCTTCAGTAACGAAATGACTGAATCTGGAGCGAATCTCATCGAGCTGTACGGGGTTCGGACCCTTGTGCATACGTAGAACCAATCGAGGGCCGACCATCCGCACTGAGTGGTAATTGCGGTAGAAGCTGGTGATGGCGCGCTGTGCATCCTCGACATCGGTGGCAAGCGTAAAGAATCGATGATCAAGCGCCGATACGTAACCTTCGCTAATGACAGAGCCTGTGATGAACTCCAGCCAATCCTTCCAGTAGTGACCATCTGGCGTATCAATCAGGACCACGGGCGCCGGGACTGCTTTCCCTGTTTGCAGCAGAGTGAGCAATTCAAAGCACTCGTCCAAGGTTCCATAGCCGCCAGGGAAAATAGCGAACGCCTTGGACTCCTTCGTTAGCGCGACCTTGCGCGTGAAGAAGTAACGCATCTCAACGAGTTTCACGTCAGATGCGATGAACTCGTTTGCCCCCTGTTCAAAGGGCAGGCGGATGTTGACGCCAAACGAGTTCTCGCGACCAGCACCTTCAATTCCGGCCGCCATGATGCCGGGTCCGGCCCCAGTGATGATCATCCAGTCAATTGCTGCCATGGCGGCAGCGAATTGCTTCGTAAGTGAATACAGCGGGTGGTCGCTTGCGGTGCGGGCTGAGCCAAATATCGTCACCTTCGGTTTTGCCCGATAGGGAGCGAAGACTTCGAAGGCCTCAACAAGTTCCGCGAGGGCGGTCTCAGCAATTTTCAAGTCCAACGTGTCGGGGTCTTGCTCGGCGAGCGTGACCACGTTCTCCAGTAGGGAACGTAGGAGTTTGGTGCGCTGAGTACTTTGGGGCCTTGATGCCGTTATCGCTGAGAGCAGGGAGGCGATTTCAGCGTCGTGGGTCACGCCACACCATAAAGAGTGGTGCGTTGGCGTAGAGGCCGTCCTAGAGGCTCTACGAGGGCCTCCAGAGTCGCCACGTCCATCTCTTGGCCGTGAGCCGCGCCAGCCGCTCGAGAAATATTCTCATCCATCAGCGTGCCGCCGACATCATTGGCCCCGGCCTTCAATATCTCACGGCTGCCCTCAATACCCAACTTGACCCAACTGACCTGGATGTTGTTGATCAGGCCCGCGTAGTGCAGTCGTGCCACCGAGTGCATCAGCACCGTTTCCCGGAAGGTTGGACCCTTCCGGCTTCGACCCTTCAAGAAGATGGGTGTCGCCATGTGCACGAAGGGGAGTGGCACGAACTCAGTGAAGCCACCCGTCTTCTTCTGAAGCTCCTTGGTGACGAGAAGGTGTTTCGCCCAGCTGCTCGGATCTTCAACCGCGCCAAACATGATTGTTATGTTCGAACGAAGACCGATGCTGTGGGCTGCTTCGTGTACTTCTAGCCATTGCGCCGTGTTGATCTTGTCGGGACAGAGAATCGCTCGAACGGGATCGTCTAATATTTCGGCTGCCGTTCCTGGAAGCGTCTTCAAGCCTGCTTCTTTGAGGCGTGTGAGATAGTCGACCAGGCTCATCTCGCTACGCCGAGCGCCTTCGAAAACTTCGAGCGCGCTGAATGCGTGAATGTGAATGTCTGGGGAACCTGCGCGTACGGCCGCAATAACATCCACGTAGTAGTCACCATCGAATTTCGGATGAATTCCGCCCTGTAGGCATACTTCGGTGGCACCCTTGGCCGCAGCTTCTTGGACCCGTTCCGAAATTTCGTCCAGCGTCAAGAGATATGGATCTCCTCGCAGATTGAGCGAGAGTGGACCCTTAGAGAACGCGCAGAACTTGCATTTAAAGGTGCAGACGTTGGTGTAGTTGATATTCCTATTGATAACAAAGGTCACATCATCACCAACGAGATCGTGGCGAATGCCGTCCGCCAGATCGGCAATGGCGGCCACGTTGGTTCCCCGCGCGTTAAAAAGCGACACAAGTTCGTCTTCCGAGAACTCGTAGCCCGGTTCGTAACGATGGAGAATCTGCTCTACCTTCCCCGTAAGCGGACCCTTCTTAAAGGTAGGGGGAGTTGAGTCGCCGCCCGAAAACCATTCGTCGTCTCGACGGTGTCCATGAGCGTTCGAAAGAGCCAACACCGATGGTCGAACGTGATCATCTAGAAATTGCTCCCCATGCCACTGCGGGTAGACGGTCAGCCTGGGAGCCAGGTGCAAGCCTCGGCGCTCTACTTCACCACTCAAGGTTTCCACCACGGGCCACTGGCGCTCTGGGTTGACGTGATCTTGCGTAATTGGAGAAATTCCACCGAAGTCGTCAATTCCATATGCGAGCAGTCGTGCTGGATCATCGCTGAGATTTGGAGGAGCCTGTAAGTGAATGTCAGTCGGCAGCATGAGGCGCGCCGTCGCGATGGTCCAAAAGAACTCTTCCTCATCAGCCGGCGGATGATCCGCCATGGCTGTCTTGGCCTTCGGTAGGAAGTTTTGAATGATGACTTCTTGGATATGACCGAACTGACGATGCGACTCAGCAATCGCCCAGAGCGCCTCGATACGATCGCGACGGTTCTCACCGATGCCAATAAGAAGACCCGTCGTAAACGGAATCTTTAGCTCTCCAGCCGCGCGCAGCGTTGCGAGCCTCCGGACCGGTGCTTTGTCCGGAGCCAAGCGATGGGCCTCTAGTGGTCGCAACGTTTCGAGCATCATGCCCTGGGAGGCCGTGACCGTTCTCAGCTGTTCCAATTCATAGGGAAACAGCGCCCCTGCGTTGGCATGCGGGAGCATGCCTGTGGTGTGCAGAATTGTGCGAGCTACTTCAGCGACGTAGTCAACGGTAGATCGATAGCCGTGAGCGGCTAGCCAGCGAGCCGCATCGTCGTAGCGCAACTCGGGGCGCTCACCAAGGGTCAACAGTGCTTCCGTCACTCCGACTTTTTGACCGGCCTCGACGATGGCCATCACCTCTTCGATATCCATATAAGGCGAGGGCAGATGAGCTGGCGGTTGCGCGAATGTGCAGTAGCCACACCGATCGCGGCACAGCTTGGTAAGAGGGATGAAGACTTTCGGCGAATATGTCACCACTTCACCGAATTGACGGCGCGCGAGGGCATAGGCCTCTGGGGCGAGCGAAAACGATGATTCACCCTCGAGCTCGTGGAACTGAGTCGGAATGCGTGCGGCGGCGGTTGTGGTGTCAGCCATTGGCAAGAACCTTAGTGAAGGAGCGCGGCCAATGGCTCACCCGGGTTGACCTTCACCCTGACGACATCGCGGCCCCGACTGAGTAAATCGTGGTAATCACCCCGCGCCTGAGAGGAAATCAAGTCGTGAAATGAGTAATTTCGACCGGATATGCGTTCGGCTTCGGACTCTGGTTCGACTACAACCTGAAGGAAGCGCAGGGCGGAAGAGCCGCCCTTGTGTAATTGTCCCGTGGAATGCAGGTAGCGAGGTCCCAGCCCGGCACTGACTTCATGGCCCATCCTGGCGATTGTGGCTCTCAGTTGCGCAACTTCATCCGCTTGCTTAAGTGGGCCATAGACCTGCAGCGCAATGGCGCCGCCACGTTCTATCCATGAGTTGAGGTCTTCGATTGCGACGAACTGGTCTTCTGATGGACTACTTAGTTCAGTAAATGTGCGGCGCTTTGCAGACTCGACGTCAGGTTGAATAAATGGATCGACCCCTAGGGCGACACACAGGCCGACGGTGTATGCGTGAGTCCTCTGCACGTGCAGCACCACGTCACGGATCTCTCTGGGGGAGCCTGGCATCGGCAACACGCCCTTGCCATCTTTCCCTGTCGATTCAGCGATTAACTGTTCTTCCCAAAGAGCAGTGAACGACATCAAGGGATCGCCCGACACAGTCGTCGTGCCCCATCCCGATGAAGGCGCTGACTGGGCGCCGTGAGCGAAAGCGTCAATCCATTCTTCTTCATCTAAAACGCTGGCGGAGAACGACGACGATCCGGCAATCAGTACAGGTGCAACTCCAAACACTGATAGGGCCGAGAATCTTCCGCCGGTCCGAGGGTCGCCGTACAGCACGACGGCACCAAGAGAATGCCCTAGTTCGTCCAGAGGTGTCCCTCGGTCCGTGATTACAGTCAGGTCCTTAGTGGATGCGCCGTGTGAGAGGGCGTACGCCATCGTGGCCACTGTCTCCACTGTGCCACCAGATTTTGAACTGACGACCAGATTGACATTTTCGAAATTCGTCTCCTGAATCGTGTCAGGATGCGAAGTATCCAAGATGGTTAAGGCGGCTCCGCCCAGCTCGTGAGCGAGCATTCCGGCGCCTGAAGAACTGCCTCCCATGCCCACGAGAATTGTTTGCTCGTGTCGATGAAGGTCCAAGCCCTGAATTTCTTCTATGACCGAGCCAAGTGCCTTCGGATGCGCCATCCACCCCATCCAGGATGCCGGATCGCCGGGTATTTGTGAGAAATCACCGTCAAGAGTTAGGCGAGCAATTTCGTGCGGATTCATGAGTGACTAGCTGCGGAGTTTCTGGGTCACCGTCGACAGCAGCTCGTCGTAGGACGAGATAAACGCGGCGACACCCTCATCCTCCAAGCGTTGCGTGACCGCAGCTAAGTCAATACCAGCATCAGCGAGCTGATCGAGTTTGTTGCCGAGTTCATGGCGCGCTGTGTCAGCGAGCAGTTGACTCTTATTGGCGTCGCCGTGGTCGGCGTAAGCCTCCAGCGTTGGATCTGGCAACGTATTCACAGTGTCGCTAGCAACCAAAGTGTCGACATAAAGCAGGTCAGAGTACGCCGGATTCTTCGTGCTCGTTGATGCCCACAGCGGACGCTGGACCTGAGCGCCTAACTCGAGAATGCCCCTGAACCTTGGTGTAGCAGTGCGTACCTGAAAGATGTCATAGGCCCGCGCGGCTTGCGCCACTGCGGCAACACCACGCAGCTGTGAGCCTTCGGGAAGCATGGGGTCGATTGCAGTGTCCACTCGACTGATGAAAAATGACGCCACGCTCGCGATTTTTGAGACGTCGATTCCGGCAGCGTGAGCTCGCTCAATACCTTCAACGAACGCATCAAGCACTTCGCTATACCTCTCCAGCGAGAAAATAAGAGTGACGTTTACATTGATACCTAGTGCCAACACGGCACTAATGGCTGGAAGGCCAGCCTTTGTGGCTGGAATTTTGATCATCAAATTCGGGGATGTGCTCAAGGTTGCGGCAAGGCGCTTCGCCGCAGCGATAGTCCCGTCGGTGTCATGAGCTAGTCGAGGTGATACTTCGAGCGACACGTAACCATCGAGCGAACGACGCTCGCCACTTGATTGCGAGCGAAGCGATGCGTCGTACACCGGACGCAGAATGGCACAGGCGTCTCGCACGTCTTCTACGGCTAGCTGCTCAAAGGCCACCTCTGGATCCGTAGCCGAGAGACTGGCGATTAATGCATCGTACGCATCGGTTGAAGCGACTGCCTTAGCGAAAATTGAAGGGTTTGATGTTACGCCACGCACACCTCGGTCGACCAAGTGCTGCAAAGTTCCATCGTTGAGCCAGTCACGCCGAATGTTGTCGACCCACGCACTCTGGCCGTATTCGAGGTACAGGGCGTCCAATTTCGTCATGAGTGCTCCAGTCGATGCCGAACGGCTGATGCCACTGCGCTCGGCGTGAGGTTGAAATATTCGAAGACAAAATCACCGGGGGCACTGATGCCAAAAGTATCGATGCCGAGTGATTCGTCGGCGTACTTTGCCCAGCCCAAGGTCGCTCCCGCTTCAATCGAAAGACTCGGAATGTCACGGCGGATTACCGAAAGGCGGTAGTCCTTCGGTTGCGCCTCAAAGCACTCCCAGCAAGGCAGTGCGACCACTCGGACTTGAATGCCCTCAGCGCTCAACTCGTCTGCGGCACCAACCGCTGCGCCGACCTCGGACCCCGTGGCGACCAATGTAAACACTGCGCTCGGGTCATCTCGCAGCACATAACCACCTCTGGTGGCGCCATTGCTGGAGTTGATGGCATCACTACCTCGCAGAACTGGTAAGTCTTGCCGGCTCAGAATCAAGGCCGTTGGACCCTTGCTGTGTGTTGAAATGACTTCGCCAATCAATTGCAGCGCTTCATTCGCATCCGATGGCCGCACTACGTGCACTCCAGGCATAGCCCGCAAGGCCATCAGGTGTTCAATCGGCTGGTGCGTAGGGCCGTCTTCACCGACACCAATTGAATCATGCGTGAAGACAAACGTCACCGGTGCTTCGCTCAAGGCAGCGAGTCGAATCGCGGGTCGAACGTAGTCGGAGAA
>CAFAAB010000015.1_pt1 | contig 12652 bp, 8 predicted proteins | sample 7267201 | NCBI WGS metagenome assembly CAFAAB01 (sample SAMEA6813975, study PRJEB35770) | uncultured Acidimicrobiaceae bacterium | biome: Freshwater; feature: Freshwater reservoir; material: water | place: Czech Republic | collected 2016-08-15 | depth 30m m
AGGATGCCGATGGCGAACCGACGGGGCAGTTTGCCGAGACGGCGATGGCCCTCATCTTTGATGCGGTCGGCGCCATGCGGCAAGAAACTAAAGCATCTCTGGATTCCGGAGCCCAGCTGGCCCGACTCGCGGGAGTGACGACGCACTCGGATCTTGCCGTGCGCATTCTGGGTCGAGTGTTTGATGAGTATTCGGCTCACGCTGCTTCGGGAGAACTCCCGGTACGGGTCGTCATTTCACCTCACATGCACGAGACGTTTCGCCGCCTCTCGAACGCGGAAGCTCTTGAGCTAGTCCAATCAATCCGAGGACGTTGCAATGACCGTTTCTTTCTTGGTCCCTTGAAGTGGATCTCAGATGGTTCAATCCAGGGTTTCACGGCGGCACTGAACTGGCCCGGTTACTGCAACGGCAGTGAGGATGGTCATCTCCTCCTCGATCGAGCCACGATCATCGAGTCGGTTCTGCCGTTTCACCGGGCCGGTTTTCAGGTGGCCATCCATGCCAACGGGGACCGCGCTATTGATGAGACATTGCTGGCGCTGCGAGATGTTGTCGCGTCCGATCCCCGAGACGATCATCGGCACCGGATTGAACACGCTCAGATGATGTCACCGGAGCAGTTGGATGCTGCCGCTGAGCTCGGGATCGCTCTTAACTTCTTTTCGAATCACCTTTTCTATTGGGGCGATATCCACTACACGACCACCATGGGCCCCGAACGAGCCATGCGCAGCAACCCGGCGAAGAGTGCATTGCTGAAGGGGATCAAGATTTCGATTCACTCAGATGCGCCAGTCACTCCCGTCGCACCTCTGTTCACGATGTGGTGCGCCGTTAACCGGGTGACCCGCACGGGCATGATCCTCGGGGAAGGGGAACGATTGACCCCGCTGGAAGCGTTGCGCGCGGTGACGCTCGGCGCCGCCGAACTGATGCACCTTGAACACGAACTGGGGTCGATCACCGTCGGCAAGCTGGCCGACTTCACGGTCCTAGCTCAGAACCCCCTGACGACCGATCCGATGGAGATCAAGAACATCCCCGTGGTGGGGACGGTGCTAGCCGGAGTGCCGACCTAGTTCGCTTCGTCCGGAGCCTCAACTGCAAGGTGCGGCATCTTCTTATCAAGCCACGAAGGCAACCACCAGTTCGCGTTACCAAAAAGGTGCATCATCGCCGGCACCAAAATGGTTCGCAGGATGAATGCATCGAGGAATACGGCGGCCCCGAGGCCGATGCCGAACTCCGCAATCACTCGCTCGCCACCAAAGACGAAGGCCACGAAGACGGAAATCATGATGAGGGCGGCGGCGGTAATGACCCGACCGGTATCGGCCTGTCCCCGCAATACGGAGTGCTTGTTGTCGCCGGTATGGACCCACTCTTCGTGCATGCGACTCACTAGGAATACTTGGTAGTCCATGGAGAGTCCAAAGAGAATGGCGATCATGATGACAGGCAAGAAGGACTCAATGGGGCCACTGCCAACGTTCAGAAGTGAACCACCCCAACCCCATTGAAAGACGGCAACCACAACGCCGAAGGACGCCCCGGCGGCCAGCAAGTTCATGAGGGCGGCTGTGGCAGGAATCAAGAGACTTCGGAATGCAATCAGCAGGAGGAGGCAGCCCAGGAGCACAATCACACCAATGAAGAGGGGCAGTTTGTCGGACAACGTGCGAGCGAAGTCATCGAAAATGGCGGTTGCCCCACCCACGTAGGCGTGGAGTGTGGTCCCCTGTGTGAAATCGGGGATAGTCGTAGTTCGTAAAGACTTAATCAAGTCCGAGGTTGCGATGTCGGAGGGACCGGACTTCTGGAACACCATCAACAACGCCACCTTGCGGTCTTCGCTGATTTGCAAGGGCGCCACTTGAGCGACATTGGGATTCTGGCTAATAGCCGCGGCCAGGTTGCTCATGGTCTCGAGGTCATTGGCGTTAGTGATGGGCGCCACGATTTGAAGAGGTCCATTGAACCCGGGGCCAAAACCCTTCGAGAGCAGGGAGTAGGCCTTGTACGTCGTACTGGACTGGGGATCAGTGCTCTGATCGGCATTGCCGAGGTGCAGAGAAAAGTAAGGGACAATCAAAACGCTAATCACCGCGATGGCTGCAATGGCGAGGGGAACGGGACGCTTGGCCACAAAGGCGCTCCACTGATCCCAGCGGGGGTGCTGGCTCTCGTGCGAGCCACCTTCTTGAGCCAGCTGACGACGACTACGTCGACTGAGTGCCCGCATGCCCATGACACTCAACAGAGCTGGAAGGAGCGTGATGGCGGCAAACATGGTGATCAACACCGTCACCGATGCGGCAATCGCTACGCCGTTAAGAAAGCTGAGTCGGAGCACCAACATGCCGAGCAGCGCGATGCAGACGGTGGCACCGGCAAAGAGCACTGCTCGTCCTGACGTATTGACGGCCGTGGCAACGGAGTCCTCCACGCTCATGCCCTTGAGCAGACTCTGGCGGTAGCGAGTCACGATGAAGAGGGCGTAGTCGATTCCGACACCGAGGCCAATAAGCGAGGCGAGCTGGGGGGCAAAGGTCGCGATGGAGAAGGTGTGAGTCAATAGCCCGATAGCGGCCGAGGCTGTGCCCAGCGCAAAGATTGCAGTTCCGAGTGGCAGCAGCATGGCCAAGAAGGAGCCAAAGGCCAAGATCAAGATGATTCCCGCTGCCAGGATGCCAAAGAGCTCTCCGGGATTGCCCTTGGGCTGGTTGAGTTCGCTGATGGCCCGGCCACCGAATTCAACTTCGAGTGAAGCGGTGCGCAGTTTCGAAGCCTTATCGACAACGGCGCGCACATCTTCTTTCTTCAACGTGAAGGCCGAGCCCGTGAATATCACGGTGGCGTAAGCAATCGATGAATCCTTCCGACTGATCTGGGCGGCGCCCTCTTTCGTAAAGGGGCTCACAACGAGGGCCACGCTTGGAAGCGTGCGTATCTCGGCCAGCGTCTTGGTGATTGCGGCCTGGGTTGCGGGGTCGCCGAGGGACGTGCCGTTTACGGCATGGAACACAACGCTGTCCTGGTCACCTTTCTCGGTCTGACCAAAACCTTGCACCAGCAGACCCAGCGCCTTCGTGGACTCGGTGCCGGGCAAGTTGAAGGTGTCACGGAAGTTGGTGCCGAGCGAACCCGATGCACTAGTCAGCCCGACGAACAGGGCAATCCAGAGCAAAATGACGGAAAAGCGATGACGAACACACCAACGAGCGAGCGATGACATAGAACTCCTAGGAGACTGACGAGGGGGGGTGGCAAACCGAAGTTCGCACGGTCACCTTACCGGTGCTTCCGGCCCGAATGACCCCGTGGATTACCTTGAGAGAAGGAGGAAGTGATGACGATAGAGCCCCACGCTTCACCCTTTCCGGGCCATGAGTATCCCCAGCAACTCCCATTGGTAGATCGTCGAGAGCCCGGCCGACCCGCTCCATGGTTGTCGAGAAGTGCTGAGGGCTGGTCTTCACTTACAACTGAGGAGATTTCCCTCCGACTGCGTGGCCACTATGTCGTCGATCCAGGCCACTTGCCGGAAATCAATGACGAGCTGGCGCACTATAAATATGTTGAAGGGGCCGAAGTCCGCCAGTCCGCTGTCTTGCTCTGTCTCTTCGATAGTGAAGAAGGCTTACAAATTGTTCTCACACGCCGGGCGGCGCACTTGAAAAATCATCGTCACGAAGTGGCGTTTCCTGGTGGACGGTGCGAGGTTGACGAAACACCAACACAAACTGCAGTTCGCGAAGCTTATGAAGAAGTTGGATTGGCTCCCGATGCCCTCACGGTCGTTGGCTTCCTGACACCGATCGTCACGATGGCGAGCAATTCATCTATTTACCCCGTTGTGGCTGTCCACGCCGGTACGCCGAAATTTGTGATTGACCCCAATGAGGTCGACCGGGTCTTCACTGTGCCATTGGCAGACCTTTTACATGTTGAGGCATTTGCTGAAGAACGATGGTGGAGAGCCAGCCGCCGCCCTACTGCCGATGATGGTTCGTTCCCCGTCTCTTTCTTCAAGGTACCGGGCGATTTGGTCTGGGGAGCAACGGCACGAATTCTCACGGAATTTCTCGAATTTATTTCCCGTGAAACAATTCTGTAAGGAATCTTTATTAGCCCTCCGCTAAATTTACTTTCCTAGTCCTGCTAGGGTAGAAGAGTTAATTAATTTAAGTTGAGGAGGCACCGTGAAGGCCAACGCACTGCATATTTCGGAAATGCCCCCAACTTCTCTTGCTGAACCGGTCCGCGTCGTAGTTCCCGGAAGCACTCCTCACCCGTTCAAATTGTCAATCGTCATGCCGGTTTACAACGAAGTCGTCACGGTGGAGCGCGTTGTACATTCCATCTTGGATCTTCACCTCCCGTGCGCCTTCGAAGTAATTGTGGTTGACGATGGGTCGACCGATGGTTCTTCGATCATCCTCGAGCGCCTGACTAGCGACAACGTGCGGGTGATTCACCACCCAGTTAATTCCGGGAAAGGTGCCGCTGTGCAGACCGGGCTGGCCGCCTCTACTGGGACACACCTCTTAGTTTTTGATGCGGACACGGAGTACGACCCGCACGACATTGCACGTCTCGTCCGCCCCTTGCTGGCCGGTCGGGCGGAAGTTGTTTTTGGTAGTCGGATGTCTGGCTTTGGCACTGTCCACCCGTCGCTACACCATTTAATTGGAAATCGCATCATGACGTGGACGGCCAACATTATTTACGGGGCCGCCATTTCTGACTTACACACTTGTCTCAAGCTGCTACCCATTCCGCTGCTGCGTTCTATGAGACTCGTCGAAAAAGGCTTTGGTCTTGATACTGAGATTGCTAGTGAGATGTTGCGCTTAGGTTTTCGCCCGTACGAGATGCCCATTTCCTACGTGGGCCGCTCCGTCCAAGAGGGTAAGAAGATTCGTTTCTCGGACGCCATCCGAAGTGTCTACATCCTCCTCAAGGTTCGCGTAATTCGACGCCGCGTGAAATACGGCAACCGGGACTTAGAGCTACTGCCTAAGACCTGCGTGGTTGAGTACGGGAGCTCGAACGCTTGAAGTCCTCGTTTTTAACGCGTCGCTGGACACCGATGATGGTGATCTTGGCCGTGCTGGTTGTCTTCGGGGGCACCATGTTCAACTCGGTGGTCCGCGCCACGGGCGGCACCTACCTTCCTAAGCCCTTCACGGCCATCGGCGTAGCCGACCCCGTTAAGAACTTCACCGGCTTTCCTGGCGGTGCCAACCCCCGCGTCTCGATCTATAACGGCACAACAAAGTCAAAGACCTACCACTGGCGTTCGGTATTGAAGGGCGAGGTCCGAGAAACGGGCGCGATCCGCGTGGGCGTAGGTGAGACTCGCTACTTTCGCGTCAGCCTCGGTAACACCACGAAGTTTGATGTTGTGCGAGTGGAGTTAGTGGGTATGCCCCAGTTTGTGGAACTGCAGGTCTATCCCCGTGCACCCGAGTCGCACGTCCCAATCGTGCCAACGACCACCTCTACCACGGATCTGACCAATATCACAGGTGACAAGTTGAAGAACAAGCTCAAGAACGTGGGTAAGAACCGCGGAAATAACTAGTGCCATGAAAGCGCCAAAGGTACGGGTCGCCGTTGTCTCTGACGCCGTACTTCCTTGGCACCGAGGTGGCAAGGAGCTGCGCTACCAACAGCTCTTTACGCGGTGGCCGGCGGAAAATCTGGATGTGACGGTGTACACCATGAAGTGGTGGGGCGACGCCCCGCCACCGGGACCCGTAGCCTTCAGCGCCCTCTGTCGTCGCTATCGGCTGTACCACGGCGAACGACGTTCAATACACCAAGCCCTAATGTTTGCACTGGCGACCTTCAAAATGCTCTGGAAGAAGTATGACGTCATTGAGGCCGACCACATGCCGTACCTACAACTCTTTCCACTCCGGATTGTGGCAACAATTCGACGGGTGCCTCTCGTCGTTACCTGGCATGAAGTGTGGGGTCGTGGCTACTGGCGCGAGTACCTCGGACCCGTTGGCTTTGTCGGTGCGTTTATTGAGTGGATGGCGACGAAGTTGCCATCGGCGATAGCGGTCGTGTCCGAGGGGAGCGCCACTCGCCTTCGTGAGATGAACGTGCCATCACGGAAAATTCATATTGTTCCCAACGCCCTAGATCAAGAAGAGCTCAATCGGATCACGGCCTCACCGCAGGCACCATCCATTCTTGTGGTGGGGCGATTGATGAGTCACAAACGGGTCGACCTCACCCTTCGGGCCCTCCAGCAAATTCCAGGGGAGACCCTCGGGATAATTGGATCAGGCCCCGAGCATGACCAATTGATGAAACTGAGTCACGAGCTTGCCATCGCCGATCGAGTGACATTTTTTGGAGACGTGGCCGACCACGAGGAAGTGCTCGGTTTGATGAAGGGTGCCACCGTCGTATCGCTCCCGTCGGAGCGAGAGGGATTTGGCATCGCCGTTGGCGAAGCCCTAGGTCTCGGGACACCCGTTGTGACCTCGGATCACCTCGATAACGAAGCGCGGAAGTTGGTCAGTGACGGCCTGACTGGATCGGTCATACCGGCCGGAGACGTCACGGCACTGGCCCGCGCACTCCAATTCTGGCTCGACGCGGACACCAATGGGGCATTGATTACAGAGCGTTTCTGGGGGCAACACCAGGACTTGAGTTGGGACGCCGTAGCCACGCTTTATGCCGATTTACTGCGAGAAACCCTCTAGTGAATTCCAATTCACGGCTAATAAGTACCGGACTAGATTTACTGTGTTCCTTGGGACCTGAGGCAGTTGCCCCCATGGGGACAGCGGGGGGAACATCATGGCGGGGTTAAGGGAGAGGCTTCGCTCAGCGCGAGGCGTCGCCTGGGTCCTGATTGCCGCCTTCGTCGCCGTGGTCGGCCACTCCTCATCAAATGCCTTTGGGCAGATTTTTCTGCTCGTCACAATCTTGCTACTCCCGGGATCGGCCATTGCCTCCCTGTTGAAGATTCGCTTGGAGAGTATTTCCTCGCGTGTGATTTTGACCGTGGCTTTTGGGACGTCATTCATCATGGTGATGGGCTATCTCGTCTCGCTGGCCGGCCCCCACGTTGGAGTCGATCGACCTCTTGATCGGATTCCCCAACTTTGGATCTGGGGTGTTGTTCTTCTCGTACTGACCATCGCGTGTGCGATTGTGAAGCGAGACCCGGTTTCGTACGTCTTTGAAGGTGTCGAGCCGTATCACGTTTACTACTCCTCAATCTTTTTGGTCTTCCCCATTGTCGCTGCGATTGGTGCATTCCGTCTCAATGGTGGACACGGCAACGATGTCGCCGTCGTAAATCTCGTCGTCATTATTGGACTCGTCGTCTTTACTTCGATTGTCACCTGGCGCCGTGACGTTCGCTTCCCAATCTCAGCCCTGATCTACTCCATCTCCCTGGCAGTGGTGTGGTCGTATTCGCTTCGTGCTGAACACCTGAACGGCTGGGATATCCAGCAGGAGTTCGGGGTCTGTATGCAGACCTTCAATCGAGGCATTTGGATAGTCCCGCCTGATCACTCGGCTTACGCCGCGATGCTGTCCTTGACATCGTTCCCCGTTCAGCTGCATTCACTTTCCGGGGTCGCCTTCACTTGGATCTTCAAGGCCGTATTCACTGCCCTCTTGGCGTTGGTGCCGCTGGGTATTTTCCTCTCCGTACGTCGAGTAGCCACCGATGGTGCCGCTACGGCAACTTCCTCTCTGCTCGTTATTGGTTCGATCGCCTATCCCCAGGAGATGGCAACCTTGGGTCGTCAGGCCATCGCGTTTGTGCTCCTGACGAGCATCGTGGTGATCTTGGGTGAGAATATCGGCACGAGAAATCAACGCCTCTACTTCATGGTGATGGGCGTCAGTCTCTCGTTTACGCACTATTCGACGGCCTACTTCCAAGCCTCGATTTTGTTTGTGGCGTGGCTGGCCACCTTTATCGCGACGGGCTTTAAACGAAAAAATCGAAGAGAAACTGTTATCACCTTCGGTCCCGTGATTTGCACGCTGATTGCAGCGGTCACCTGGAACCTCGTTATCACCGATAACAATGCCCTGGTCAAGCCGTCAAGCCGAATTGTGGAGTCCGGCCTCGCCCTTAGCGCGTCGAGCGGAATCAAGAAAGTTCCGGTCGAGCAATACCAGGGTGAGATTCTCGCCTCGCTGAAGGTTCTGGTCCCTCAGCTTGAAGTACTGCGCGAGGGTCGCACGCACACCCTTCAGGACACTGCCGTGCCGACACTGAAGGGTGTTGCGCCTGGTCTGATTGACATCTGGAACAAAATCACCATCTTGAAATCCGACCTCGTGAACGTGGCTTTGTCTCTGTCTGTCCCGTACCTGCTCTACCTGTGGAAACGTGAGCCCGAGCGTTACAGCACAGAAGAAGACCTCTTCGCCCTCGGTGTCGGTGCTCTCTTCGGAGCCATGCTCTTCCGGTTCTCGGGCACCTTGGCCCAGTTTTACAACCCCGAACGCGGAGCGCTCCTCTCGAATCTCTACTTCTCCGTTCCCTTGGCGGTTGCCATCATGCGATCTATTCGCTGGCGTCCCAAACTCACGGGCACTCTCGTTATCTCGGCGATGGCTATTGCGATGTTCGACGTGTTTGGTCTTTCACGCTTCCTCATCGGCGGAGGCGCCCCATCGTCGATTGTCGGCCAGAGCGAGTCCTCTGAGCGATTCTTTGTTTCCGAAGCTGAGTACAACGCGGCCCTTTGGGCTCAGGCTCATATTCCTAAGAACAATCTCGTTCAGACCGACCAGTACGGCAAAATCGCCTTTCTGAACGCCCCGGGCAAGTACAACCTCCTTTCCGCCTACGCCCCGAACATCTTGGACTGGCGTGCATTCGTCTACGAATCCAAAGTCAACCTGATTAACCACCGTTCTCGTGGGGAAACCAAGAACTCTCACCACACCACGATTTACGTGACGCCGACGAAGTACTTCGACGACAACTACCGCGTCGTGTATTCCTCCGAATTTGCCCGCATGTACCACTAAGGCCGGTCCGAGGTAGCCCTTCGTCCGGTAGATTGTTGGCACCGCGACGCCCTGGTGGCGGTTTATAACGGAGGTCATTGTGGCTGAGGTAGAGATCGGCATTTACAAGTCGGCACGTCAAGCGTACGGTTTTGACGACATTGCGATTGTGCCCTCTCGCCGAACTCGAGACCCCGAAGACGTCGACATTGCCTGGCAGCTCGACGCCTACAAGTTTGAACTCCCCCTCCTCGCCTCCGCAATGGACGGCGTAGTTTCTCCGGCCACCGCCATTGAAATCGGCAAGCTCGGTGGGCTCGGTGTTTTGAATCTCGAAGGACTATGGACTCGCTACGACGACCCCACGCCGCTATTTGATGAAATCCGCGAACTCGACAATGACCGGGCCACCGCTCGCATGCAGCAGATGTATCTCGAGCCAATCAAGTTGGAGCTCGTTACGCAGCGCATTCGTGAAATGAAGGCCGCCGGCGTTACTACTTCAGCTTCAGTCACACCACAACGCACGAACTGGATGGCCAAAGCCATCGCCGATGCCGAGTTAGACATTCTGGTTATTCAGGGCACGGTGGTTTCGGCCGAGCACGTGAGCAAGACGGTTGAGCCACTCAATCTCAAGAGCTTCATTCGTGAATTCGAAATCCCCACCATTGTTGGCGGTTGCGCCAGCTACCAGGCGGCCTTGCACTTGATGCGCACGGGTGCCGTTGGCGTGCTCGTGGGCGTTGGTCCCGGCAATGCCTGCACCACCCGAGGTGTTCTTGGCATCGGTGTTCCTCAGGCAACGGCAATTGCTGACGTCGCTGGTGCTCGTATGCGTCACCTCGACGAGACTGGTGTCTACGTCCACGTCATCGCCGACGGTGGAATGAGCAAGGGCGGCGATGTCGCTAAGGCCATTGCCTGTGGTGCTGACGCTGTGATGATCGGATCACCATTGTCCAGCGCCACCGAAGCACCGGCCAGCGGTTTCCACTGGGGCATGGCCACATTCCACCCCACGTTGCCTCGAGGCGCCCGCGTGCGCACCGAAGTTCGTGGATCGCTTCGTGAAATTCTCCTCGGCCCCGCCACGGAGAACGATGGTCGTATGAATCTCTTCGGCGCACTTCGCACTTCGATGGCTACGTGTGGCTACGAGACACTGAAGGAATTCCAAAAGGCCGAGATCATGCTCGCCCCCTCTCTGCAAACTGAAGGAAAGCAGCTCCAGCGCTCGCAGGGCGTCGGCATGGGCCATTGAGCTCAACCGTTCTCGTAGTCGACTTTGGGGCGCAGTACGCGCAGCTGATTGCGCGTCGTGTCCGAGAGGCTCACGTTTTTTCCGAGATTGTGCCGGCATCAATTAGCGCCGAAGAAGTACGCCGTCGAGCTCCTGGTGCCATCATCTTGTCCGGTGGTCCCAAGTCGGTCTATGAGACTCCGGCTCCTTCGCTTGATCCCGGCATTTACGAACTGGGAATTCCAATTCTCGGTATCTGTTACGGGGCCCAACTCATGGCCCAGCAACTTGGTGGGGTAGTGACCTCGACCGGGGGCGGTGAGTACGGACGAACCACGCTTACCCGCACCGGTACTAGCGATCTCTTGGCGGAGGTACCCGAGGCGTCGGACAGCTGGATGAGCCACGGTGACGCCATCACGCAGGTGCCGGAGGGTTTTGTAGCCACGGCTTCAACGCCGTTGGCCCCCATCGCCGCCATGGAAGACAACACTCGTCGCTTCTACGCCGTGCAGTACCACCCAGAAGTCGCGCACTGTGACTTCGGGCAAGACATCATCGAAAACTTCCTCCACCACCTGGCCGCGCTACCCGCCTCGTGGACCAATACCAACATCATCGATGATCAGGTGGCGATTATTCGCGAGAAGGTCGGCTCCGAGCGTGTGCTGTGCGCTCTCTCCGGTGGCGTTGACTCGGCTGTCGCAGCCGCCATGGTGACGCGGGCTATTGGCAAGCAACTCACCTGCGTCTTCGTGGACACGGGACTTATGCGGGCCAACGAGGGCGAACAGATTGAGCAGACGTTCGTCAAGCAGTTCGGTGTCGAGCTGATTCACGTAAAGGCTCAGGACCGTTTCTTCGACGCTCTCGCCGGCGTGACGGACCCCGAACGCAAGCGCAAGATCATTGGCGAACTCTTCATTCGGGAGTTTGAGGCCGTCGCTCGCGAGCTCGGCGCTGGTGGCGAAGGCCCCCGCTTCTTGGTCCAAGGGACGCTGTATCCCGACGTCATCGAATCCGGTTCGGGGCACGCCGCAAATATCAAGAGTCACCACAACGTCGGTGGCCTCCCCGAAGACCTTTCCTTCGACTTGATCGAACCACTGCGCACCCTGTTTAAGGATGAAGTTCGAAAGGTCGGCGAAGAGCTGGGCCTCCCTAGTGAAATCGTCTGGCGTCAGCCCTTCCCGGGTCCTGGACTCGGAGTGCGCATCATTGGCGAAGTAACTCGCGAGCGGGCGGAGATTCTGCGAGCTGCCGATTACGTCGTTGTGGATGAAATTCGCAAGGCCGGACTCTACCGAGAACTGTGGCAGAGCTTCGCCGTGTTACCGGCAGTCCGTACAGTGGGCGTTATGGGCGATGGCCGAACCTACGCGTATCCAATCATCATTCGCGCCGTTACGAGCGACGACGCCATGACGGCCGACTGGGCCCGCCTGCCCTACGACGTTATTGAATCAATATCGAACCGACTTATTCGTGAAGTGCCGGGAGTGAATCGCGTTGCGTTGGACGTAACGAGCAAGCCGCCAGGCACGATTGAGTGGGAGTGAGCCAAGGCTCATTTGGTGATGCGGAGCTATGGGGTGACCAGTCTCCGGCCCCCTTCCTTGACGCCGCACGTCTTACTGATGACCTCACGGAGCCGCAACGTCAAGCGGTAACGCATCCTGGTGGTCCTCTGCTTGTGGTGGCCGGAGCTGGCTCTGGTAAGACCCGCGTCTTAACTCGCCGCGTTGCCTATCTCCTTGAAGTCGACCGCGTGGCCCCGTGGGAAATTCTCGCCATCACCTTTACCAACAAGGCCGCGGACGAGATGAAGCGACGCGTCGCCGAACTGGTGGGCAGTCGTTCGGAGCGCATGTGGGTCCAAACCTTCCACTCCGCCTGTCTGCGTTTACTGCGAGCGAATGCCGGCGTCTTGGGCTTTGAACCTGGATTTACGATCTATGACTCCGACGAGAGCCGAAGCGAAGTTGAGCGGATTATGAAGGACTTGGGCATCGACGTGAAGGCGACGAAGCCCCGTTCTGTGTTGGCCATGATTTCGGCCGCCAAGAACGCCATGCAGTCTCCCGATGCCTACCTCGAGGTCGACGCCGAGCCCAAGCGCGAGATGGTGGCCAAGGTCTACCAGCGTTACGAGGACTCCTTGCGCCGGGCGAATGCGATGGACTTCGATGACTTGCTACTCAACGCCGTTCGCATGCTGCAAAAAGATGCCGAAGTCCGCCAGCGATACCAGCGTCAGTTTCGCCACGTTCTGGTAGATGAATTCCAAGACACCAACGGAGTGCAGAACAAGCTCGTGGAGATTCTGGCCGAGCACCATGGCAATATCTGTGTCGTCGGCGATGCCGACCAATCGATCTATCGATTCCGAGCGGCCGA
>CAFAAB010000016.1_pt1 | contig 12387 bp, 10 predicted proteins | sample 7267201 | NCBI WGS metagenome assembly CAFAAB01 (sample SAMEA6813975, study PRJEB35770) | uncultured Acidimicrobiaceae bacterium | biome: Freshwater; feature: Freshwater reservoir; material: water | place: Czech Republic | collected 2016-08-15 | depth 30m m
ACACACCACGACCTAGACGTCACCGACGCACAAGCCGTTCGTCGCACCGTGGGCATGGTCCGTCCGGACATCATCATTCATCTCGCGGCCTATACCGCGGTCGATAAGGCGGAGAGTGATGTTGAGGCCTGCTTTGCGGTTAATGAAGCGGGGACCGGCAATCTCTCGGATGCGGCATTTGAGTTTGGGGCGCGATTTATTGCCGTCTCAACGGACTACGTCTATGACGGCCGTAAGGGTGACACCTACGTGGAGACCGACCCGACTAATCCCATTGGCGTCTACGGTCGCTCCAAGTTGGCCGGCGAGCTGCGCTGTCGTCCCCTGGACACCATTATTCGTACGTCGTGGGTCATGGGTCTTCGTGGCCGCAACGTCTTGCACGTCATCGCCGATCGGGTCGCTCGTAATGAACCGATCCGTTTCGTAACCGACCAAGTGGGCACTCCTACGTTTTCGGCCGACCTCGCTCGGGCTCTCGCGACGTTTGCTCGTCAACCGCAGGGTGGAATTTGGCACGTTGCGAATCGGGGAACGACGTCGTGGTACTCGGTCGCCGAAACGGCTGCACGTCTTTTCGGTGCACCCGATGATTTCGTCACTCCAATAGTGACTGAAGAACTTTCGCCCGCACCCGCGGCGACTCGCCCGGCCCGAAGTGATCTCTCAACACGCAAGTGGGAGTCGGCAGGCTTCCAGCCAATGCCGGAATGGACGGCCGCTCTCTCTCGGTTCGTGGCCGACCGGAACTAAGGTTTCCCTACATGTCGTTACTTGATTCCACTCACCAAACGGTGTCCCACCCCGAGCGCATTGCGGTGATTGGTGCCGGCTACGTCGGAATTCCGACGGCCGTGATGTTGGCGCACTTTGGTCACAGTGTGGTTATTGCAGAACGGGACGAATTTCGCCGGGAATCCATCCGTAATGGTCGCTCGCCAATCCTCGAGGATGGACTTGAGGATGTTCTGGCTGCCGTAGTGCAGTCAGGTCAGCTTGAGGTCACCGCTGACGCCGTGCAAGCAGTTGCGGGTGCCAAGTTCGTTTTTCTTTGCGTAGCCACCCCGATGGACGATGATGGTCGCGCCGACCTCTCGTTCATTGATGCCGTTGCGCAACAAATCGCTCACGCCCTACGTGATGATGCGATTGTCGTCAACAAGTCCACGGTCCCCGTTGGCACAATGGAGCGCGTGAGGTCACTCATTAATCGCCCTGGCGTGCGCGTTGTTTCTAACCCCGAATTCCTTCGTGAGGGAACGGCCCTCGGCGACTCCCTTAAGCCTGATCGCATCGTGGTCGGCGCCGAAGATCGCGACGCGGCTAAGAGCGTGGCGCAGCTCTTTGCCTCCACCGGCGCTCCCGTTGTCGTAACGGATGCCACGACGAGCGAGCTCATCAAATATGCCTCGAACGCATTCTTAGCCACCAAGCTCTCTTTTATTAATACGATGTCGCGCCTCTGTGACCAGCTCGGTGCAGATGTTGATGACCTTGTGCGTGGCATGGGTAGTGACCATCGAATCGGCTTTCCATTTCTAAACCCCGGTCCGGGCTGGGGCGGCTCATGCCTCCCGAAGGACACCTCCGCACTCGTGGCCATTGCGGCCGACGCGGGACTTTCTCTCGACGTCGTTCGCGCCGCCATTGAATCCAATGCGGCCCAGCAGCGACACATCGTGACCCAAGTGGCCGCCATGGTGGGCGGTGCGCTGTCTGGCAAAACCGTGGCCGTCCTGGGTCTGACCTTCAAGGCCAATACCGGCGATCGCCGAGACTCGCCTGCGCTCCAAGTTGCGGAGTTGCTCCTTGCCGCGGGGGCCCGCCTTCACTCCTTTGATCCGACCGTCTCCGCTGACGACTCCTCTAGCGATGTCGCCAACCTTGGGGTCTGCGCCACGCTCGAAGAGGCCGTGGTTGGTGCTGACGCCGCCGTTGTTCTCACTGAGTGGGCCATGTTTCGCTCGCTCGAGTGGAGTCGCCTGGTCCCCACGATGGCGCAACCGTGCATCTACGACGCCCGCAGCGTGGTGGACCTCGAGGCGGCCCGTGCCGCTGGGGCCATGGTTCGGAGCATCGGGCGATCATGAATATCGCTGTCACGGGTGGAGCCGGCTTCGTCGGGTCTCACCTCGTGGATGCCCTTTTGGCGCGGGGCGACTCGGTCGTGGTCTTTGACGACCTCTCGACGGGAACTACTGAAAATCTCGCCGCTGCTTTAGCCAGTGGTCGTTGTGAACTGCGAGTGCAGGACGTTTCGCAGGGAATCGACTGCGAGATCCGGGTGCACGAGGTGTACCACTTGGCATCACCGGCATCACCCCCCGCCTACCTAGCCCGCCCTCTTGAAACTTTGGCGGTGGGTTCAGAGGGCACGCGCCACGCTCTCGAACTGGCGCGCCGCGATGGGGCCAAATTTCTCCTGGCGTCAACGTCTGAGGTCTACGGCGATCCGATTGAACACCCGCAACGTGAATCGTATTGGGGCAACGTAAATCCTGTTGGGCCCCGAAGTGTCTACGACGAAGCCAAGCGGTTTGCCGAAGCCCTCACGACGGCCTATCACCGCACCCACGGACTCCCCGTGGCGATTGTGCGCATTTTTAATACGTTCGGCCCACGACTCGCCGAGGGTGACGGGCGCGTCGTTTCAAACTTCATCTGCCAGTCGCTGCGCGGTGAGCCCCTCACCGTCTACGGCACGGGCGAACAGACTCGAAGCCTCTGCTATGTCAGCGACCTCGTGCGTGGTTTGCAGTTGGCCTGCGCCACGTCATTCGGCGAGCCCATCAATCTTGGAAATCCCAATGAGATGACAGTGTTGGAGATTGCGACGCTCATTCTTCAGGCCACCGGGTCGTCGAGCGAAGTAATTCATCAGCCACTTCCACAAGACGACCCCACTCGCCGCCGGCCCGATATTGAGCGTGCGGCCACCGTGCTCGACTGGTCTCCTGAGATCGACGTTGCCACGGGAATCGAGATGACGGTGGCGTACTTCGCGAAGCAACTCGGACTCCGGTAGTTCGCTATGCATCAGGTCAGTGCGGTTGTTGTTGATTACTTTGCCGGCGATGATTTGGTGACGTGTGTCGACTCGCTTCGTCGCGAAGGAGTTGAACATCTTGTCGTTGTCGACAACAGTACGCAGGGCGCGAGCGACGAGGCGCTCGCAGGGCGCGACGTCGTTCTCGTAGACACCCGGGTCAATGCCGGCTACGGCCGAGGGATGAATCGTGGCGTGGCCTTCGCGGGGGAGTGCGCCTACCTCCTTCTCTCTAACCCCGATGTCCAGGTCCACCCCCAAGCCGTAGAACGGCTCGTCTCCTTTATGGAGAACAATCTCGATGTCGGTATTGCCGGACCGACGATTGTCGATAGCGCCGGAGCGACGTATCCGTCGATCCGTATCTTTCCCAATGTCCTGCTCGCCGGACTACACGCACTCCTAGCTCCTCTGTGGGGCGGTAATCCCTTTACAAAGCGTTACCGATCACCGGGCCGCAATGGCCAGGTCGATTGGGTGAGCGGCGCGTTTTTCATTACTCGGACCACTGCCTTTCAGGCCGTGGGTGGATTTGATGAGCGGTACTTCATGTTCGCCGAAGATATGGATCTCTGCTGGCGCCTGCATGAGGCCGGCTGGCGCGTTGCGGTAGTTCCCGAGGCCACCGTCACGCACATCGAGGGTGTCTCGCGGGCTCGAGCACCTCGGGCCATGGTTCGGGCCCATCACGCCAGTGCCCTGAGGTTCGAGGCCCGTACGGCCCGTGGAGCGCGCCGCCTGCTACTTCCACTGGCGGCCGGTCTGCTCGGAATGCGGTTTCTCGTCCTCTCAATCTTTTCTTCTCGAACGCCTCGTCGCTGAAGCGTAGAATATTGCTGGTTGCGGGCAGGCTGTGGTTGAAAGTCGATGCCAGTCGCGGGCAAAACGACCCACGTAAGGCGTCTTGTGGACGCTGAGCATGGCGCGGTTTAGAAGTAAGTCCTGCCTTTGTGTCATCAAATGGGTGACGTGAAGTGTTGGTGAAGTGAGTGAATCGGTCCGTGGAGAGCAGTCTCTGCTGCTTCGGACCCACTCGGACACCACTGCAGGCGAGTGTGGGGTCAAAGACCAGGTCAGCTGCCCGCAACCAATACGCCATTTAAGGGCAGGTAGGGTTACAGGGACTATGAGCCTCTTAAGTAAGGTCCTTCGCGCTGGTGAAGGCAAGCGAGTTCGCCAACTCCAAGAACTGGTTGCGCCCATTAATGCGCTCTCCGACGAGATGGCCGCGCTCAGCGATGCCGCGTTGCAAGCCAAGACCTCAGAATTTAAAGCCCGTTTCGCAGACGGTGAAACGCTCGACGATCTCTTGATTGAGGCCTACGCGGTTGTCCGCGAGGCGGCAACTCGCGTGCTTGGTCAGCGCCACTACGACGTCCAGCTCATGGGTGGCATGGCGCTGCACTTTGGGTGGATTGCCGAAATGAAGACTGGTGAAGGCAAGACCCTGGTCTCCACCCTGCCGGTCTATCTGAATGCCCTCAGCGGCGAAGGCGTGCACGTCGTCACGGTGAACGACTATCTCGCTGCACGTGACGCCGAATGGATGGGCCGCCTGCACCGTTGGCTGGGGCTCACGGTCGGTCGAGTTGGCCCCGATGTCGACGACTTCGACGCCAAGCGAGCGGCGTACGCCTGTGACGTGACCTACGGCACAAACACTGAACTGGGTTTTGATTACCTCCGCGACAACATGGCCCGCTCGTTGGAGCAGATGGTCCAACGAGGCCACAACTTTGCGATTGTCGACGAAGTGGACTCAATCTTGATTGACGAAGCCCGTACGCCGTTGATCATCTCCGGCCCGGCCGACGACGTAACAAAGCTGTACTACCAATTCGCGTCCATCGTGCGCACGCTGACGCGTGACAAGGACTACGAAGTCGACGAAGAGAAAAAGACCGTGATTCCGACGGAGTCGGGTATCGAAAAAGTAGAGCGCGCTCTCGGGGTTACGAATCTCTACGACGCCGTATCGACGAACTACGTCCACCAACTGACTCAGGCACTTCGGTCTAAGGAACTCTTCTATCGCGACAAGGACTATCTCGTCGACGGTGGTGAGGTGAAAATCATTGACGAGTTCACCGGTCGCACACTCGATGGCCGTCGCTGGAATGACGGACTCCACCAGGCTGTTGAGGCCAAGGAGCGTGTCCGGATCCAAGACGAGAATCACACCTGGGCCACCGTTACTCTCCAGAACTACTTCCGTCTCTACGGCAAGCTCGCCGGTATGACCGGTACCGCGGAGACCGAGGCGGCCGAATTTGGTACCACCTACGGCCTTACGGTCGTCCCGATTCCGACGCACCGTCCGCCGCAGCGCGACGATCGTCCCGACTTGATTTTTAAGACCGAAGAGGCCAAGTTCGCCGCCATTGTGGAAGAGGTCGTAGACCGTAATGCCGCCGGCCAGCCCGTGTTGCTCGGTACAGCTTCGGTTGAAAAATCAGAACTCCTCTCGAAGGCCTTTGCCCAGGCGGGAATTGCCCACGAAGTCCTCAACGCCAAGCAGCACTTCCGCGAAGCGGAGATTGTCTCACAGGCCGGTCGCATTGGTGCCGTGACGGTGGCCACCAACATGGCGGGACGTGGTGTGGACATCATTCTCGGTGGCAACTTCGAGGGCCTTGCACAACGTGATGTGCAGGCCGAAGGTTTTCAGCCCGGCGCAGATGGCTACGACGAAGCACTGACAGCCTCTCTTGCCAAGTGGAAGCCAATCTGTGACGCCGAAGGCATAAAGGTACGAGAATCCGGCGGTCTCTACGTTCTCGGCACGGAACGCCATGAGTCTCGGCGAATCGACAACCAGCTCCGAGGTCGCAGCGGTCGCCAGGGTGATCCCGGAACGAGTCGTTTTTACCTCTCCCTGGAAGACGAGCTATTGCGCCTCTTCGCTACGGGAGCCATTAGCTGGGTTATGGATCGCACCATGCCTGATGATGAGCCGATCGAGGCCAAGATGGTCACCAAGGCGATCGAGCGTGCACAAAACACGGTCGAAGGCCGAAATGGCGAAATCCGCAAGGACGTTCTGAAGTACGACGAAGTAATGAATGAGCAGCGCAAGGTTATTTATGGTCGCCGCTATCAAATCCTTGAGGGAGAAGACCTCCACGGGCGGGCCTTAGAACTCATCACGGACAAGATGGCGGAAGTTGTGGCGGTTCACTGCGCCGACGAATATGCCGAAGAGTGGAACGTCAGCGACATTGTCCTCGCCGCCCGCAACTACTACCCAACCACGGTGACCGAGGCGCAGGTAGCGGCGTTATCCGATCGAGATGAACTCGAAGAGTTACTCGTTGAAGATGCTCTCAATTTTTATAAGAACAAGTGCGACGGGTATCCCGGCGAAGGTGGCATGGCGGAAGCTATTGAGCGAGACGTCATGCTGCAGATTCTTGACCAACGCTGGCGCGACCACCTCAGCGACATGGATCACCTACGCGACGGCATCCATTTGCGGGCCATGGCTCAGCAAGATCCACTCGTGGCTTGGCAACGTGAAGGTTTTGCGATGTTCGAACAGCTCTTGACTTCGGTGGACGACGACTTCGTTCGGTTCATTACCCATATCGAAACTATTGCGGCGCCCTCGAATGACAGTGCGCTCGATGGTGCCGTAACCAATGTCGACGCCGCCCCCGTGGAGTCTTCGAAAGTCCCCAATCCTTCCGGACCGGCCCCCAAGAACGCCGGTGTCGTCAAGGAGAAGATTGGTCGTAACGATCCCTGCTTCTGCGGTTCCAGCAAGAAGTTCAAGCAGTGCCATGGCCGACCCTAAGGCCGAAGGCGCCCTTCGCGACGCGACCACTGCCTTGGCTGACCTCACCCGCCGGTGGCGTGCAGCTGAAGACTACTTAAAGATTCCAGCACTTCGCGCTAAGCACGAAGTGCTGACTGAGCAAGCCGCTGATCCAAACCTCTGGGATGACCAAGACCGGGCCCGCTTGGTGACGACAGACCTAGGGCGTGCCGGAGTGGCTCTCGACGAATTCGATGGCCTCGGTGCTCAGATTGAAGATGGGGAAGTGCTCGTCGAACTGGCGCGCGAATCACTCGCAGCGGGTGATGCATCGATGGTCGCCGAACTCAGCGACACCGTGGAGCAGATCACCTCGGCAATCGAATCTCTGGAGCTCCAAAGTCTCCTTTCTGGTCAGTATGACGAATGTGATGCCATCTTGGAGTTTCACGCTGGCGCTGGCGGCACCGACGCTCAGGACTGGGCGGAGATGCTGCTGCGGATGTACAGCCGCTGGGCTGAACGCCGGGGTTTCGAAGTAGAAGTTGATGAAGTCTCCGAAGGGCAAGAGGCTGGCATCTTGTCGGCCACGGCGATTGTTAAGGGTCGCTTTGCGTTCGGGTGGCTTTCGGCCGAGCGCGGTGTTCATCGCCTCGTTCGAATTAGTCCGTTTGACTCTCAGTCTCGCCGGCAAACGAGTTTTTCTAGCGTAGAGATCACGCCCCTCCTCACTGACGCCAGTGGCGATGTCACGATTGAAGACAAAGATCTTCGCGTTGATACCTATCGCGCTTCGGGTGCTGGAGGCCAGCACGTCAATAAAACAGATTCTGCTATTCGACTGACCCATATACCGACCGGCATTGTCGTTAGTTGCCAAAATGAGCGCAGCCAACATCAAAATCGCGCCAGGGCAATGCAGATTCTCGAGTCCAAGCTCGCTGAACGTATTCGCGCCGAGCAGAAAGCAACTCTCGAGTCAATTACTGGCGAGCGCGGTGACAATGCGTGGGGAAGTCAGATTCGTAGTTACGTTCAAGCCCCCTATCAATTAGTGAAGGACCACCGCACTGATCACGAAACGGGCAATGTGGAAGCGGTCCTTGACGGTGACCTCGACACCTTTATGGAAGCGGAACTTCGCCGACAGCGGACGCGTTCCGCCTAATTTCACTGTCTCTGATGGCGCAAAATTGAGGGGCATCAGGGGTAGGCTGGTTGAGTAATCGGTAGCCGGATTTCCGCTAAAACCGAATAGGCCCGCGAAGGGGGTGTCATGATTCGTTTCGAGGACGTCAGCAAGACCTACCCCAATGGCACCGTGGCGCTTAAGAACGTCTCGGTTGAGATCAGCAAGGGAGACTTCGTCTTCCTGGTCGGATCTTCAGGTTCGGGTAAGACCTCCTTCCTGCGCCTTGTGCTTCGTGAAGAGCTCCCCGATAGTGGGGCAATCCACGTTTCGGGCAAGAATGTGCTGAAGATGCCGAAATGGCGAGTCCCGTATCTGCGCCGCAATATCGGCTGCGTGTTTCAGGACTTCCGACTGCTGCCCAACAAGACTGTCTTCGAAAACGTCGCCTTCGCCCTTGAAGTGATTGGTCGGCCCGCCGAAACCATCAAAAACCAAGTGACCCAGGTCCTAGATGTAGTCGGTCTTGCCGATAAGGCCGACAATCTCCCTAGTGAGCTCTCCGGTGGCGAGCAGCAGCGCGTGGCCGTGGCTCGCGCATTCGTGAACCGCCCAATTCTCCTGCTGGCCGACGAACCAACTGGCAACCTCGACCCCGCGAATTCGGAAATCATTATGCAGTTGTTAGAGCGCATCAATAAGGCCGGCACCACCGTAGTAATGGCGACTCACGACAAGGGTCTGGTTGACCGGATGCGTAAGCGCGTCATTGAAATGGTTGATGGTGAACTGGTCCGCGACGAGAGCCGCGGACTCTACGACACCGAAGTGACTACGGGGTTTTAAATGCTGAGCTTCTTTAGATACACCCTGCGCGAGACGGGCACCAACCTGTGGCGCAACCGCCTCATGACGATTGCCGCGATCTTGACGGTCACGGTTTCGTTGTTCCTTGTTGGCGCGGCGCTAATGCTCAAGCAGAGCGCTTCCCAGGCCTCGAGCCACTGGCAGCAGGGAACGCGAGTCACGATTTGGATGAAGCCCACCGCGTCGCAGGCTGAAGTCACGGCCGTCGACTCGCAGCTCCAGACCCTTCCCTTTGTGAAGAGCTGCACCTTCTACACCCAACAGCAGGACTACGAAGAGGCCCGCAAACTTCTCCCGCAGTCGGAATTTTCTGTGCTCCAGCCCAGCGATATGCCATCGTCATTCCGTTGCACGCCAACGACGCCGAACAACGTCTTTGTGGTCGAGACGAGCTTCACGGGACAGCCGGGTGTTCTGACGGTTACCGCGCCCGAACAGCAGGTGCGTCAGATGGAGAAGGTCATCCGCATTGCCCAGTGGGTCTTCGTGGGTCTCGCAGGCATTTTGTTGATCTCGGCAACCGTCTTGATTCTGAACACGATTCGAATGGCCATCTTTGCTCGTCGCCGAGAAGTAGCGGTAATGAAGCTTGTCGGTGCCACCAACTGGTTCATCCGTATTCCATTCATTAGCGAAGGCTTCTTCCAGGGACTCATTGGCTCAGGACTCGCCGTTGGCTTCCTGGCGGTATTCCAAACTTGGTACCCACTGCCGGTACTCTTCCGCCTCTCCACCACGGCCTTCATAGGATCGGCTTCGGTGGTTGCATTTCTTGGAGTTTCGATCGGCTCGATCGGTTCAGCGTTGGCTATTCGTCGATTCCTCGACGTCTAGTTCTCGTTTTCGTAGTCAATCGCCAACGAGTTCACACAGTAGCGCAAGCCTGACTCTGTAGGTCCGTCATTAAAGACGTGGCCGAGATGACCACCACACTGAGAGCAGAGTATTTCCGTACGCACCATTCCTAATGAGGCGTCTCGCCTTTCGATGATGGTGCCCGGAATGCATTCATCGAAACTGGGCCAGCCGCAACCGGAGTCGAATTTCTGACTCGTCGTGAAGAGGACCTGCTGGCATCCACCACAGGCAAAGGTGCCCTGGCCGTCAACATGGAGGAGGGCGCCGGTGAAGGGTGGCTCGGTAGCCGCTTCACGAAGTACAGCGAACCGATCATTCGAGAGTTCGTTACGCCACTCGGCATCGGTCTTTTCAATAGGAAAGCTCATACGCGCACGCTACCGGTACGCCGGTGCAATCTGGTTACAGAAAGGTTGGACGGGGGGCGAGCGGAAGTTCCAATTCGATGGCCGGAACATCATTGAGAAAATGCTGCATCGCCTGGCGAACACCCGCAATATCGAGGCCTATCTCGGCCAACAGCGCATCGGGAGTGTTGTGCTGTAGGAACGCTCGAGGTACGCCCAGAATCCGCGATGTGGGTACAGGCACACCCATTGCCTGGGCCTGAGTCCGCAGGCGGGCCAGAATCAAAGCGCCCGCACCCCCGTGTTGGACACCATCTTCGATAGTAAGGACACGTTTGTGGGTGAGGGCTTCGGTGATCATCGCCGGATCTGGAGGTATGACGCGAGCGTCAAACAGTGTGACGCGAGAGGCATCCATGCCCATCTCCTCGAGTGCTTCAAAGGCGTGCCCCACCATTTTTCCTACGGCGACCACGCAGAGGCTGCCGTCACCCTGCTTGATCTTGCGAGAATTGAGGCCAGTACCTGCTTGGCCATCAATGTGTCGGGGAGTTGTTTTTGGAAATCGAATCGCCGTCGGGGTATCCAGTGCCAATGCCGAAGCAAGCATCACCGGTACTTCTTCAATGCTGGATGGGGCAAAAATGGTCACACCAGGGATTGCGAGGCATAGCGCCATATCGAGAATCCCGTGGTGCGACGGACCGTCGTCACCGGTGATGCCGGCCCGATCAAAGACCATGACTACGGGAAGCCCAAGGAGACCAACATCCAGATTGGCTTGGTCGAATGCTCGGGAAAAAAACGTGGAGTAGACGCATACGACCGGCTTGAGGCCGCCCATCGCCATACCGGCCGCCGTGGTCATCTCGTGCTGCTCCGCGATACCAACGTCAAAAAACCTGGCTGGGAACTGCTGTTGAAACTGCATGAGACCCGTCGGTCCGGCCATGGCTGCGGTCAATGCAACAATGCGGCTGTCATTACGGGCCTCAGATACGAGGGCGCGAGAAAACGATTCCGTGAAGGAGACAACGGGGACTTCGTCGTCATCGAGCTTTGGCGGGATTTTGTAGTCGTGGAGCTTTTGAGTGTCGCTGATTGCGGGGGCGTAGCCACGACCCTTCTCTGTTAAGAGATGAACGACAATTGGGCCATCCCATTCGGCCGCATTCGTCAGTGCTGACTCAATCGAAGGAATATCGTGGCCGTCAATCGGACCCACGTACCGCACTCCAAGATTTTCGAAAAATGTATGAGGCGTAACCATTTCGCGCACCACGCTTGTTACACCGTGAAAACCGAGATAGGCCAAACGTCCGAGCCCTGGAATCTTGCGCAGCGTCTCGCGTAGTCGGTTGGTCGTGCTCACGTAGGTCTGGTTCAAACGGAGCTGAGTCAGGGATTCAGAAAGTTTGGAAACAGTAGGCGCATAGCTTCGACCGTTGTCGTTCAAAATAATCACCACTCGTTGATTGTGGTGGCCGAGGTTGTTCAGGGCTTCAAAGGTCATGCCACCAGTTAGCGAACCGTCACCAACGACGGCCACGATTCGGCGATCGCCACCGTGTCCCACCAGTTCTCCGCGCTGTTGCAAGGCGACGGAAAGACCGTGGGCGTAGGAGAGAGCGGTTGAGGCGTGAGACGATTCGATCCAGTCGTGCTCACTCTCGGCGCGGTTGGGATAGCCCGAGATGCCATCGCGCTTACGGAGACGCTCAAAACCCTCGCGCCGGCCAGTCAGGAGTTTGTGGACGTAAGTCTGGTGTCCCGTGTCCCAAAGAACAACGTCACGGGGTGAGGAAAAGATTCGGTGCAACGCCAGGGTTAGTTCGACGACTCCGAGATTGCTACCCAGGTGCCCCCCGGTCTTGGTTACGGCCGAGATTACGAATTCGCGAATCTCTGCGGCGAGGTCATCGAGCTCGGTATAGGAGAGGTGCTTGATATCTTCCGGAGAGTTGATCGACGGTAGTAGCACTGCTCCAGCCTAATTCGCATTGGCACCACCCTCACCAGTCTTAGTATCGGAATCCCAGCCACCGCTACGATGCATTTGTGACTACTGAGACCCTTTTGGAACAGAGCATTATCGAAGGCGTTCTCGCCACGGCTATGGCCCGAGGTGGTGAATTCGCAGAAATCTTCGTCGAGGATCGCAGCACCTCTTCGGCCACCCTTGATCAACGACGCGTGGAAGAGCTCACCTCGGGACGTGAACGCGGAGCTGGTATCCGGGTGGTAGTCGGCGACACGACTGGATTTGCCCATACGGCAGACCTTTCGCCCGCCAGTCTCGAGCGCGCTGCCGAGGCGGCAGCGTCAGTTGCACGCTCCGGTGGTGGTGGGACGGTCACTGTCGCACTAGATGCGTTCCGTGGGCACA